>Ga0153917_1000009_pt1 | contig 302116 bp, 254 predicted proteins | sample TSFL001MetaG_FD_104695 | JGI IMG/M metagenome (GOLD analysis project Ga0153917, IMG submission 104695) | Attine ant fungus gardens microbial communities from Florida, USA - TSFL001 MetaG | ecosystem: Host-associated > Fungi > Mycelium > Unclassified | place: USA: Florida, Paynes Creek Historic... | reverse complement strand
TCATAAGCCAACATACCTTCAGAACCGAAGTAACCTTGTGCAAGCTCATGCGTAGAAAGAGCAGCAGTGTGGTAAGTCGGAAGTGTGATCAAGTGATGGAACACACCCGCTTCACGAGAAGCGTCTGCTTGGAAAGTACGGATCTTAGCATCAGCATCAGCAGCTAATTCAGTATTGTCATACTCAGCGCTCATTAATTTAGCACGGTCGTAAGCAGAAACGTCTTTACCTTCAGCAACCCAACGATCGTAAGCTTGTTGACGGAAGTTTAAAGTCCAGTTGAATGATGGGCTGTTGTTATAAACAAGCTTCGCATTTGGAACTGTTTCACGTACACGGTTAACCATGTGAGCGATTTCTTCTACGTTTGGAGTCGCAGTTTCGATCCAAAGAAGGTCAGCACCATTTTGAAGGCTAGATACACAGTCAAGTACAACACGGTCAATTTGAGTGTCAGGACGGAACTGATATAAGCCAGAAGCTAAACGCTTAGGACGATGTAATTTACCATCACGCTTGATCAGGATTTCATCTTCTTGAGCATCAGCGATGTCAATTTCAGTTGTGTCTAAGTAACTGATATATTGAGAAGCGATGTCGCCTGGCTCTTTAACCACTGGGATTTTTTGAGTCAAGTCAGCGCCTTCAGAGTCAGTACGCGCAACGATGATACCGTCATCAAGACCCATTTCTAAGAATGCATAACGTAATGCATGGATTTTAGCGATGAAGTCTTCGTGTGGAACAGTTACTTTACCCGCTTGGTGACCACATTGTTTTGCGTCAGATACTTGGTTTTCGATTTGAAGTGCACATGCACCAGCTTCGATCATTTTCTTAGCAAGTAAGTAAGTCGCTTCTTCGTTACCGAAACCAGCGTCGATGTCAGCAATAATTGGCACAACGTGAGTTTCAAAGTTGTCGATTTGAGCAGTGATTTCAGCTGCTTTAGCAGTATCGCCTGCTTCTTGTGCTTTTTTAAGTGCACGGAATAAATCGTTTAATTCTTTTGCATCAGCTTGACGTAAGAAAGTGTAGATTTCTTCGATCAAAGCAGGAACAGATGTTTTTTCATGCATTGATTGGTCAGGAAGTGGACCAAATTCTGAACGAAGTGCAGCAACCATCCAACCAGAAAGGTAGATATATCGACGTTCAGTTGTACCGAAGTATTTTTTGTTCGCAATCATTTTTTGTTGTGCGATGAAACCGTGCCAGCAACCTAATGATTGAGTATATTTGCTAGAATCGGCATCATAAGCAGCCATATCACGACGCATAATCGCAGCTGTGTATTTAGCAATGTCTAAACCAGTTTTGAAACGGTTTTGTAGTTGCATACGAGCAGCATCTTCAGGACTAATATCTGCCCAAGTATTGCCAAATTTTGCTTTTAATTCGCGGATTGCATCAATCGCTGTTTGATATGTAGTCATGATCTATTCCTTTGAGGATTGGCATCGAACGGGGGCTAAAAATCCTGATTTTATTTAGTCTAGATTTCAAGCGCCTCATCAACATGAATCAAAGCTTAGTCTTTGGCAAGCGATTTATCCAATATTCTAGCTTAATCTTCGGTATTTTCTTAGAAAATGTATGTATAGGCTTTTATCAAAACCCTCAAAAATACAACATAAGCAATTGTTTTAAATTAATTTTCAAGATACACCAAAATATGTAAAAACCCTATTTCAGGCCATTTTTCTAGACTGATCAGTTCAAAAAATGCGAAAAAACAGACGCTCAAATCGTAAAAAGATATAAATTTTCACCTTGTTTTATGCCTGCTCTAAAAAAGTAATTGAGCTAAAATTAACCGATCTGACTTTAATAAATTAACTCAATGTGCCAAGTTCCATGACACACCTTATGGCTGTTGCTTTTATGTAGGATTAAGTTACACAAAAGGCTTTAGATATGTCATAATTCAACACAATTTAAGGATTTTATTTTCGGTATTTTTTTTATGAATCTGGAGCGGGTCGATCTTAATTTATTAATTTATCTTGACGTACTTCTTCGTGAAAAAAATGTCACACGCGCCGCAGAGCAACTCGGTGTTACCCAGCCTGCGATGAGTAATATTTTACGTCGTTTACGTAACTTATTTAATGATCCCCTACTGATTCGCTCTTCTGAAGGTATGACGCCTACTGAACGTGCATTGGAATTACAACCTCGTATTCGTGATGCATTGTCAGACCTTTCAATGATCCTTGAGCCACGTACCGAATTCCGTCCTTATACCAGTAATCGTGTGTTCCGGATTATGACATCCGATTATGCTGAAGCCACACTTGTTCCACGCTTAGTGAAAGCATTACGCTCAGAAGCACCGAATGTCGTTTTAGACTTTCTGACGCCTAGTGATGTGTCTTATCGCGATATGGAGCAAGGTAAAGTTGATCTCGCCATTAACCGCTTCAATGAAATTCCACAAAGTTTCCATCAGGTTCTGGTCTGGCGCGATAGCTTTAGCTGTATTTTAAATGACAAACACCCTGCTGTGACTCACTTAAACCTGAAAAGCTATTTAGATGCGCAGCATATCTGGGTATCAAAAACAGGAATGGGGGTGGGCTTCGGTGTGAATCCGGATAAACAGGCAGGTCTTGGCTGGATTGATCAGGCTTTAGAACGTATTGGTCAACGCCGTAAAATTTCAGTGTTTACCCGTCACTATCAAATGCCAGCGCTGTTAGCACAAAATGTAGATTTGATTGCGACCTTGCCAACACGTATGGCACGTTTGCAAACACAGAATCCTAAACTGGTTATAAAGGATCCTCCATTTTATATTCCTGAATTTGAATTAAAAATGGCATGGTGTCCTTTACTGCATCATCATCCTGCACATCGTTGGTTAAGACAGCTTATCCTGTTTGTTGCACGACAGATGATCGAGGAAGAGAATCGTGAATTTCTCTTAAATAACTCACAGTTTTCACAATACTAAAATATTGCTCTATAATAATATTTAATTCCCTATGGATATGCTTGTTTCTTAAGCGAAATTGTTATAACGAGGTAATGATTTGATTACCTCTGTTCTTTTTTGTGTTACAACATATTCATAATAATATGCAACACAGGTGATGTGTGAGTCTCTTCCAAAATATTATTGTTATCGCCCTGCTTATTTCAGCAGCAGGCTTTTTATCACTCACAGAAATTGCTCTCGCTGGCGCTAGAAAAGTTAAATTAAAAATTTTGGCCGAATCTGGCGAAACCCGCGCACAAAAAGTTTTAGATCTACAAGAACAATCCGCTGACTTCTTCGCAGCCTCACAAATTGGTTTAAATGCGGTTGCAATCCTAGGTGGTATTCTCGGTGAAGCAGCCTTCCGACCTTTCTTCGTTGACCTGATTGTACGGGTTTATTCAGGCCCTTGGTTAGAGACGATTGGTTTTGCCCTTTCCTTCACCATGGTCACTTCTCTATTCATTTTATTTGCCGATCTTATGCCAAAACGTCTGGCAATGATTGCGCCAGAAAAAATTGCCATTAGCGTGATCGAGCCGATTCAGATTTTTATTAAAATCTGCAAGCCGTTGGCATGGGGCATCAATGCGATTGCCAATCTGTTATTCCGCTTATTCAAGGTCAATACCATTCGTGACGACAATATTACCTTTGATGATATTTCAGCAGTCATGGATGCAGGTGCACAAGCTGGGGTTTTACAAAAGCAAGAACATCATTTTATTGAAAACGTGTTTGAACTCGAAGAACGTACTGTTCCTTCAAGTATGACCACGCGTGAAAATGTGGTGTTTTTTACCCTAACAGAACCTGAAGATAGTATTCGTCAAAAACTGGGTGAATATCCTTATTCAAAATTTCTGGTTTGTAATGAACATATTGATCAGGTAATCGGCTATGTCGATGCCAAAGATATTCTGGTTCGCATTCTCAATAAACAGTCTTTTACACAACTGAATGAATCAACCATTCGTAATGTGTTAATGATTCCAGATACCTTAACTTTGTCAGAATTGCTAGACCGCTTCCGTTCAACCAAAGAGAAATTTGCGGTCGTCATTAATGAATATGCCTTGGTTGTTGGTGTGATTACCTTGAGTGATATCATGATCACGGTCATGGGTGACTGGGTCACTCCAATGGATGAAGAACAGCAGATTATTAAACGCGACAATCATTCTTGGTTGATTGATGGCGGCACACCAATTGAAGACGTCAAACATGTTCTGGAAATTGAAGAGTTTCCTGAAAATGAGAATTACGAAACTATTGCTGGCTTTATTATGTATCGCCTACGTAAGATTCCGCGTCCTGCTGATGCCGTAGAATATGCTGGATTCAAGTTTGAAGTCGTCGATATTGACCATTATAAAATTGACCAATTACTTGTCACACAAGTTTTACCAAGTCAGGAAAATGAGTCTCTCACCCATTCCGAAGACTAAGCAAAGATGAAATAAATAAAGCCCGATTTACGGGCTTTATTTATTTCATTACAAACCAGATCAGAACAACCAATATCACAATAATAAAGACAATAATCTTTATTCCACCACGACTTTTCTGCGCCAACTGCTCCTGCACATGGGCCTGTTCTTGTGGATGTTCTTGCAAATACTGATCGATTAAATCTTTTGATTCCTTCAAACCCAATCCTGTTTGCTCACGTGTAATCTTGATGGCATCAATCAATTGCCCTTCACGTAACACATTTAATGCTTCAGGTGGAATACGAGGAAGTGAACTCATAAACTAACAATCCTTGTTATGTTTGACGATGAACAGAACGGGCTCTTATCCGCGCTTAGTTTCCGCCGAGTTGTGCCAACAATGTATCCAAAGTCGCTTGATAATGGATGGTAATATCTTCTGCCAAAATCTTGTACGCATTGTCAAATTGAACCATTGGCCAGCCTTCTTTCCAAAATGGAAAAATATTGTGCAAGTCATGGGTCACCGTCGCATCTTCACGGCCAATGGCCTGTGCAACCTGAGCCAACACCTGTGCAGTTTCTGCACCATCAATGGCTAAATAATCAATTCCACGCGCTTTTAAAATGCGAATACGGTCTTTTTTATAACGGATTTTTTTAGCCTGACCAGAATTCAAGCCCAATGCCAATGTCACAGCTTCAACAAACTTGTCCTCAAAACTTGTATTCAGTGCAACCAAAGCTTGTTTATGTGCTTCTTGACGACCAGCTTTCCCCCCATTACGGATAATCTCATTTGCTTCCGTATCCAGCTTATCTTTTTTCATAGACTGTAAAATGTCTAAAACTTCGATATCGCTTAAAGATTCAGGAGATTGCTCAATCATGGGAGACCTTATAAACATAAATAAAGAAACATTGTCTCATAAAAGCGTTATCAAAGCAGAATAAAAATGAAAATTGGCATTCTATCTGCATAATTTTTTATATTGGTTTCCAAAATCTACCCCAACGAGTTCAGGTTCCTTTTAGATGATTGATGAATTTGTTTGCTAATTTATTTTTACCCTGATAATATTATTTTACCCGTATAAAAATATTTAAATAAAATGAATACTCAAAATGCCTATACTGCTTTTTCAGGTCACACGCTGATTGCTCAAGCGCAACTTCCTGACATTGCATTAAAGCTCAAACATCTTTCTGAAACTGCCGAGAATATTTTGATTTTCAATGATCAAACTGGTCGACAAATTGATCTTGATCTTTCTGGTTCTGAACAAGAAATCCAACAACGTTATAGCGAGCCAGAGCCAGCAAAAAAAGTTGGGCGACCGAAGCTCGGCGTTATCTCTCGTGAAATTACTTTACAAAAAAAACATTGGGACTGGTTAGACCAACAGAGTGCCAGTGCATCAGCCGTGATTCGAAAGCTGATTGATAAGGAGTTGAATGATCCAGCATCTGAAAGCAATATCATGTTAGCCAAGCAAGCCACTGATCGCTTTATGTCGGCGATGTTAGGCAACATGCCCAATTACGAAGAAGCAACCCGTGCTTTGTATCAGGGTGATCAGGCTGTTTTCTTAAAATTAATTAAAAACTATCCTTTAGATCCCCAACAATATATTTGTAGATTATCCATGCATGCCTTTTAAAAAGGCAGCTTTGATTTATTGAGAAGCCCCTATTGCAGGGGCTTTTTTCAGGCCAAGTTTTTCTTTTCTTTATACTCTTTTACCTTTCGATCACTCACATCCTCTGGATAACAATAAGGTGTGTATCCGCTTGCACGGTTATAGGCACTACGTTTTCCACAGCGACTGCCATTACGTGCAGTGTTATAGGGGCATGGGCAATTACCTGGATAGCTCTCAATAGATTCTTGAATAATTTTTCGTTTAATTGCCGCTGTGCTATTCCCTACCTGTTTGGCCTCAACATTAAAAGCTAGACATAAACCCATTAAAAATAATATTTTTTTCATACCTACCTCTCTAAGACAGGCATTGTATAGAGAAATATTTTATGTGAAATATCACATATATTTTAAATGATTTATTATTAGACGGTTAAAGCCATAAGCATAAAAAAACCCGCTTACGCGGGGTTTTTTCAAATCAATTCAGTCTATTAAAGACGAACCAATTCCACTACTTTCTCAGCGGCTTCTTCAACTGTTTCAGCAGTAATATCTGTATCTGTACCGTCCACAGTCGTTGTAATAACCACCACACCTGTTTCACGTAACAATGCAATTTGCTCAGCCGTTAAATTAGCTTTTGCAATCGCAACCACACCTTGCTGAATCAACAAGCTCTCTAAAGCTTGAGCTTTCTCGACTAACTGTGCAGAAACACCAATCACCGCAGGCTTCTGACCTAAACGAGCTGCACGATCTTCCGCAGTCACAGGATTGCTATGTGCCGTCCATTCAACTGCCGCTTCAACCATACCTGCACCAACAGTGACGTTGCTTAAACGGTCAATAAAGATAAATGAACCTGTATAACGGCTGTCTTGATATTGGTCAAAGACTACTGGTGCATCAAACTCAACCACTACATCCGCAATTGCATTCAGTTCAAGCTCTTCAACTTGCGTATGCTCTAATGTATTTACATTGACACGGAAGTTAATTGCAGTGACTTTAGCCGGAACAGTTTGCGTACCAATTTTGACGTTGTATAGCTTACCTTTCACCAATGGATGTTCATTCATCCAGACCACTGAAGCACGTACACTACGTGAAATCAAAGGCTGCTCGCCCGCACGGACTAAAACGTTACCACGAGAAATATCAATTTCATCATTTAAAGTTAAAGTCACGGCCTGACCTGCAACGGCCTGCTCAAGATTGCCATCAAAAGTGACAATCTCTTTCACCGTTGATTTCTTGCCTGATGGCAATGCAACAATCTCATCACCTACATTGATTGCACCTAATGCAATCGTTCCAGCAAAACCACGGAAATCAAGGTTTGGACGGTTTACATACTGAACTGGGAAACGGAATTCATGTTTATTTGATTCGCGCTTAATTTCCACAGACTCAAGAATGCTCATCAAGGTTTGACCCTTGTACCATGGCGTGCTTGCAGATGGATTCACCACATTATCGCCATTCAATGCCGAGATAGGCACGAATAAAATATTCTCAGGACGACGATCGCCGAGTTGGCTTACGAATGCATCATATTCAACCTGAATTTCGTTGAAACGCGCTTCAGAGAATTCAACCAAGTCCATTTTATTGATCGCAACAACGATATTTTTAATACCGAGTAAGCTAGCAATAAATGAATGACGGCGAGTTTGCGTTTGCACACCATAACGCGCATCAATCAGGATAATGGCAAGATCGGCAGTGGATGCACCTGTTGCCATGTTACGTGTGTATTGTTCATGTCCAGGCGTATCCGCAATGATGAACTTACGCTTTTCAGTAGAGAAATAACGATAAGCTACATCAATGGTAATACCCTGCTCACGCTCCGCCTGTAGACCATCGACCAACAAAGCAAGGTCAGGTGCATCACCTGTAGTTCCCACTTTCTTACTGTCACGTGTTACGGCTTGCAATTGATCTTCATAAATCAATTTTGAATCGTAAAGTAAACGACCAATTAAAGTACTTTTACCATCATCGACGTTACCGCAAGTCAAAAAGCGCAATAAGTCTTTTTGTTCATGTTGTTTTAAATAACCCAAGATATCTTGGCTAATAAGATCTGATTGATGAGACATTGCTCAAAACTCCACATATTCTTTAGAAATCGCTTTTAATCTCCCTAAATCCCTCTTTAAAAAGAGGGACTTGCTTAAGGAAACTAGAAATAACCTTCTTGCTTTTTCTTTTCCATCGAGCCCGCTTCGTCGTGGTCAATCATACGACCCTGACGCTCGGAACTGGTTGCTAAAAGCATTTCCTGAATAATTTCAGGCAAGGTATCTGCTTCAGACTCAACTGCACCTGTTAACGGGTAACAACCAAGTGTACGGAAACGTACCGATTTCATTTGTGGAACTTCACCCTCTTTTAAGCGCATACGTTCATCATCCACCATGATCAACGTGCCACTGCGTTCAACCACAGGACGAACTGCAGAGAAATAAAGAGGAACAATCTGGATATTTTCCAGATAGATATATTGCCAGATATCTAACTCAGTCCAGTTCGATAATGGGAATACACGAATACTCTCACCCTTGTTCACTTTACCGTTGTAAAGATTCCAAAGTTCTGGACGCTGGTTCTTAGGATCCCAACGATGCTTATTATCACGGAACGAATACACACGTTCTTTGGCACGTGATTTTTCTTCATCACGACGAGCGCCACCAAATGCAGCATCAAACTGATACTTATCCAAAGCTTGCTTTAAACCTTGGGTTTTCATGATGTCAGTATATTTTGAACTACCGTGATCAAATGGATTGATCCCTGCATCACGACCTTCAACATTTTGATGAACGATCAAATCAAAGCCGTGTGTTTTTGCCATATTGTCACGGAAAGCAATCATGTCTTTAAACTTCCAGCCCGTATCTACATGCAACAGCGGGAATGGAAGTTTTGCCGGATAGAAAGCTTTGAGTGCAAGATGCAACATCACTGCTGAATCTTTACCAATTGAGTAAAGCATCACAGGATTTTCAAATTCGGCTGCAACTTCACGAATAATATGAATACTTTCTGCCTCAAGTTGCTTGAGGTGCGTTAATCTATTTTCAGTCATGTACAATTTCCCCCTTATCCATGCTATCCATAAAATCTATAAGTGGTATCAAACCACCACTTTGAAGACTGTGTGGAGGAACGAGTGCCATAACAACTCCAATTTTTCATGATATCGAGATTCTTACTCGCGCTACTTTCACGATCGAGTAAAGGATATTCATTATAATAATTTAGATTCGATTCTTTAGCTTGTTTTTTCATATCAATATGCAAAATTATGATATGAAAATAAGTTTATGGAATATCAATACAATCACTTTCACATGAATAAATTAAAAAAAGAAGCCCATCTGGACTTCTTTTTTTAATCAGCTCAGCTTTGTTTAAAAGCGGAACATTTTTGTTTCTAATGGAATTTCAACGCCTACAGAAACACCACCATCACTGCCATGTAGGTCAGAATCACTTACCCAACCATTCACTTTCAATGGAATTGTTGGTTTTAGATAATGTGTCCAGGTTACATCTAAACCTTTAATCTTATCCGCTTTAGGAAATGCATCATTATTCAATTCGACACGGCGTGTTTGGCTTACATCTGCATATAGTAAACGTCCACTCAGGCGGTTCATCACATCAAAACGAATATCACCACCAACCGAATACATTTGACCATCGCCACCCATTGCATGACCTAATGGGAAACCATGCTGGTAGTAACCATCTTTATATGTGGTATGGCTATATGAAATGCCTTTTGCTTCGCCATTGGTACGTGTGTCCGCCCATTCTGCATAGAGTTGGTACGGCATATTTTTATAGCTTGATGAGAAATCAGCACCACCGAGGTACATATATTTTGCAGGTAGACCACCTGCTTCATCTTCACCTACAAATTGTGTATATAAACTGACTGGAACATTAAATAATGGCTGTAAGAATAAGCGACCATCAAAGCCCGCAATCTGGTTAGATGGATCTTCTTTACCTGTACCGCCATTATCTTTGGTGCCTGTCCAGGCATCCCACAATGAGCTAAAGCTTTCAGGTCGTCCTTCTCCACCCCACTGAATCGCACGTGAAGCACCGAGTTCTAAAGCTGGAAATGGTCGTGCAGTTAAGCGCAAACCAATTAATTTTGTGTCAGGAACTGCTTTATAGTCATCTAACTGACCAGCAAAAGCCTGATATTGCCACGGCCCAATCCAAGACAACCATTTGGTTTCAAATGCATCTTGAACTGCACGTTGCATTGTCACACCATATACTGGACGGCTGGCATCTCCACGAATCAAACTACCATCATGACCTGGCCCCCAATAAGTCGGAATTTGACCAGCGACAATCCATTGGTTCCAAAGTTTACCTGCGATATACGAACCTTCGACATTGACGTCGTTTCCATTATCAATCAATGGATCTTTCTCTCCATTGACACGCAGTTTGGCATCCCAATTCTCGCCACCTGCATTAAATTCAACAGCTGCCTGATATTGAGATTTCTGGTTATCACCAAAAGCCTGAGGAACAGTTTTAAGATCAGTACCTGCATGCAAACCGACTTTGACTGTTTCATTATCTGCCTGTAATGCATTCAATACAGAGTTAATGACTTTCTGCTGCGTATTATTGCTCACTTTTGCTTGTGACAATGCACGTTGAATCTCATCACCGCTCATTGGCCAAGTCGATGTGCTGATTTGAATGACACCTTGCTGGTTCAACCAGTTTAAATCTGTTCTTAAATTTTCATCGTTGAGTACAAGACCCTGAGCAAATACTGGGGAAGAAAGAGCAGCAAATAATGCGATACAAAGCGATTTTTTTAAAAACATGTCCAGACTGTTCTCAAATTTATTTATGCAGACATGATCGTTGGTTTAAACATACTTTTCAATCACCAAACGGAACAATTACATTTTTTAACATGCAAGATCAAATTGACAAAAATTATGAGTGATCAGTACCATTCATTTTACTTATAACATCAACGAAATTAAATCATGAAAAAATTGTTTATAACCTTTATTCTAGGCACTGTAATTTCCATACCCGCTTTTGCGCAACCGGCTTCAAAAGATTCTATAAAGCAGTTATTAAAAATCACCAAGTCAGAACAGTTTCTGAGCCAAATGAGTCCCCAGATCAGTAACATGATGCATTCAAGTATTGAAAAATTCACTCAAGGTAAACAACTCACCACAAAACAAGAGCTTTCTCTAGTCAATTATTCTCAGGAACTCGGCAAAATTATGCAAGAGCAATTGACCTGGGCAAAACTAGAACCAGAAATGATTAAAATTTATGCCGAAGAGTTTACCCAAGAAGAAATTGACGGCATGATTCAATTTTATAAAACGCCTGTAGGGCAATCGACCATTGATAAAATGCCCATCGTGATGCAAAAAAGCATGCAAGTAGGCTATAAACAAATGGATGCGATTACGCCTAAAATTATGCAGGCCGCAGAAAAATTTGCAAAAGAAATGCAAGCTGAATAACACATTCAAGCATAAAAAAAGCCACGCTAAACGTGGCTTTTTTAGAAAGAGGATTAGTCTTTACGGCGCATATGCGGGAATAACAGTACATCACGGATACTTGGTGCGTTGGCAAACAACATCACCAAACGGTCAATCCCAATCCCCTGACCTGCTGTCGGTGGCAAGCCATATTCCAACGCTTCAATAAAGTCAGCATCGTAATGCATGGCTTCATCATCACCGGCATCTTTTTCAGCAACCTGTGCCTGGAAACGCTCAGCCTGATCAATCGGGTCATTTAACTCCGAGAAGCCATTGGCTAACTCACGACCACCGATAAAGAATTCGAAACGATCGGTAATGTGTGGATTGTCATCATTACGGCGCGCAAGCGGTGAAGTTTCAGCTGGATATTCAGTAATGAATGTTGGCTGGCGTAACTTGGTTTCTACCGTTTCTTCAAACACGATCGTTTGCAACTTACCTAAACCAAAACCAGGTTTAACCTGCTCTTTTAACACTTCTTGAGTAAATTTCGCCAAGAACTCACGATCATTGACATTTTCAGGGGTGAAATCTGGGTTATGTTCAAGAATCGCATCAAACATTGAGATTTTCTTGAATGGGCCTTTGAAGCTATAAACTTCTTCACCATACGGCACATCCGTAGTACCTAAAATATCAATTGCCAGCTTTTCAAGCATATTCTCAGTCAATACCATCAAGTCTTTATAGTCAGCATAAGCTTGATAGAATTCGATCATGGTGAATTCTGGGTTATGACGTGTTGAAACACCTTCGTTACGGAAGTTACGGTTAATTTCAAACACACGCTCGAAACCACCAACAACCAAACGTTTCAAATAAAGTTCTGGTGCGATACGGAGATAAAGCTCCATATCCAATGCATTGTGATGCGTGACGAACGGCTTCGCAGATGCGCCACCTGGAATCACATGCATCATTGGCGTTTCAACTTCCATGAAACGTTCATTGGTTAAGAATGCACGGATACCCGCTACCACTTTGGCACGAATCTCAAAGGTCTTACGCGTTTCTTCGTTTACAATCAGGTCGAGATAACGTTTACGATATTTTGCTTCAGTATCGGTTAAACCATGGAATTTGTCTGGCAGTGGACGTAGTGATTTCGTCAGTAATTCAAAGCCTTCAAGGTGTACATATAAGTCACCTTTACCAGAACGGCCGATATAGCCTTCAGCAGCAATAATATCGCCAAGATCCAGACTCTTGATCGTTTCTAAAATGTCTGCTGGTAAACCTTTACGATCGACATAAAGCTGGATACGACCTGTCATGTCCTGAATCACAATAAATGATCCACGGTTAAGCATCACACGACCAGCAACCTTGACATAAACTTTTTCAGCACCTTCGATTTGTGCTTTATCTTGATCTTTAAATTGTTCTTGCAAATCAGCTGTATAGTGTTCACGTTTAAACGTGTTTGGCCACGGGCTCTTACCCGTTTGTTTTGCAGTCTCTTGGATTTGCTTTAACTTGGCATGACGCTGTGCGATTAAATCGTTTTCGGAAAGTGTTTGTTCAGAAGTCGATTGAGCGTTTTGTTGCGTCATCTCTGCCTCGATTAAGTAAAAAATGAAGTGACATAGAATAGCAGATCACAACCCATTTTCGTATTATTTCAATCAGACAATTCAAAAAAATGAATATTTATCAATTTTGAATCGAGATTACGCAACAGTTGGCCTGGTTAAATCAACATTCTCAGAGCTTATTTTTCAGCCAGATGTTTCACCATGGCGAGTCCCTGATCAAAGCCTTTATTCATAAATTCTACATGCTCTGGCTGAATATCCACTTCAACATGCAGTTGCGTTTCGCCATTAAAATCAAACAACATATATTTTTCCAAAGCACCTACCCAGTCTTTGACTTCATCACTGTCCAGATCTTCCTGACCATTCTTGATCATTCCCAAATGTTTGAACACAACCTCTTTCGGTTCATCCAGACTTTCAATGGTAGAGACCATACCATTGCCTTTGCCATCACCAAAATAGGTTCTACCCCCTATTTTCCAGTCTGTTTTCATGGTGGAATCACAGGCAAAGAACTTAGTCCATTCTGGATAACTTTCAGGTGACCAAAGCACCTGCCAGACTTTTTCAGGGGTCGCATAAATTTTAATATTATAAGATAAGGTTTCCATGCGTTATTCTCCTTCTATCGTTGTTTTCTTCATCATAACTTGATTTTGAATGTTTGTTTTTTATACATACTATTTTTATACGATTGGCTTTTTTCATTACATAAGTCCTGAACTTTTGATAAAAATTTAGAGCAATTGCTCAAATAACAAGACTTTCAGATAGAATTGCCATATCGCTTTTTGAATAAATGATTAAACTCTTGCATTTACTTTACTTAAATGTCGTTCTGCGTAAAAATCTAATTCCCGATTAACATAAGTTAGTTCCTATTGCAGCGATCATAGCGACATTACGGAATAGTTTTACTGAAAGGCAACTTGAGCATACCGATCAGTTTGGAGAGTCACATGAAAAAATATCAATGTATCGTTTGTGGTTGGATTTACGACGAAGCAGAAGGTTGGCCACAAGACGGCATTGCAGCAGGAACCAAATGGGAAGATATTCCTGATGACTGGACTTGCCCAGATTGCGGCGTTTCAAAAGCTGATTTTGAAATGGTTGAAATCTAAAGATTAAAGAAAAAAGACTATGAGAATCATGGTCTTTTTTTCTGAGCGTTCATTTTTAAATAAGAAAATACTGGAGAATATAATGCACCCTATCGTCATCATCGGATCAGGTATGGCTGGATATACCGTTGCACGAGAATTTCGCAAATTAAGCCCAGAACAAGAGCTGGTCATGATCTGTGCAGACGATGCGGTAAATTATGCAAAACCAACATTATCAAATGCCTTTGCAGGTAAAAAAGCACCCGAACAGATTGCATTAGGCGATGCGACCAAAATGGCGACTCAATTGAATATGCGCATCGAAGCAGAAACTTGGGTCAAAGAAATCCATGCCGAAAAACATGAAATTATTTTAGAAAAAAATGGCGAAAGCATTACCCAACCTTATTCAAAATTGGTCCTCGCAGTCGGCGCAAATCCAATCCGTTTAGCGATTGCGGGTGACGGTAGCGAAGACATCCACGTGGTGAACTCCCTGATTGACTATCGTACTTTCCGTGAAAATCTGTCGAAACGTAAAGATAAACGTGTTGTGATTCTGGGTGCAGGTCTCATTGGCTGTGAATTTGCCAATGACTTACTACACAGTGATTATGAAGTAACGGTCATTGATCTTGCACCACAGCCTTTAGGTCGTTTATTGCCAAACCATGTGGCAGATGCATTTAGAACCAATTTAGAACAGGCAGGTATTAAATTTGCCCTTTCAACGACCGTTGAAAAAGTCACGAAAATTAATGATGGCGAAGACTATGCAGTCACTTTAGCCAATGGTCAAACCTTAGTTGCAGATATTGTCCTTTCTGCAATTGGTTTACAGCCAAATATTGCTTTAGCTAAGGCAGCAGACATCCAAACTAGTCGTGGTATCATTACCAATACTCTATTAGAAACTAATCAGGCTGATATTTATGCCGTGGGTGACTGTGCTGAAGTGAATGGTACTTTGCTTCCATTCGTCATGCCGATCATGCAACAAGCCCGTGCCTTAGCAAAAACCTTGAGTGGTCAAAGTACTGCTGTTCACTACCCTGCCATGCCAGTCGCAGTGAAAACCCCTGCCGCACCATTAACCGTATTACCAGCACCACTGGATGTTGAAGTGAACTGGGAAACTGAAGAGTTTGAAGATGGGATGCTTGCGAAAGCCGCAGATGGCGAAGGTACCTTAAGAGGATTTGTCCTATTAGGTGCAACTGCGGGTAAACAACGTTTAACCTTAACCAAACTGGTTCCGGACTTGATTCCAGCACAGGTTTAGGTTTTAAATACGAGGGTTTGCTGAGAAAAGAATGTCCAGCAAGCCCTTAAGCGATAAAAAGAATTCAATTCGGAACGAATATCATGAACAGTGCCCTCCAGTTTAATGTGTCGCCATACGCTTCCTTTATGCAAGAAACCAAAGTGACTTTGGGCAATGGCATTGAATTGCATGTTGAAATTGGTGGTAATCCTGAACACCCAACGATTTTACTGATCATGGGTTTAGGCGCACAAATGTTATTCTGGCCTGATTTTTTCTGTAAAGCGCTGATTGATCAAGGCTTCCGAGTCATCCGTTTTGATAACCGTGACATCGGTCTCTCTTCTAAAATCCGCAATAAAGGCAAACGGCTCAATACCATGAAATTGATGAGCCGCTTTATGTTTGGTCTGGGTAATGAAGGTGCACCCTACACGCTTTATGATATGGCGGATGATGTTGCGATGCTGATTGATCAGCTTGGCCTAGAGAAAACCTATATTCTGGGTGCTTCTATGGGCGGCATGATTTCACAAATTGTTGCTGCAAAATATCCAGAAAAAGTGGAAAAGGTCGGCTTATTATTTACCAGCAATAATCAACCGCTTCTACCACCACCTTATCCGAAACAACTTTTTAGCCTACTCGGTAAGCCAGCTGCACATGATGAAGAAACCATTATCAATCACAGTCTGAATGTTTTCCGTATTATTGGTTCGCCAGGTTATGTCAATCCGGTTGAATCAATTCAAACCATTCGCAAATTATATCGTCGTAGTTTTTATCCAGCGGGTGTACTTCAACAGTTTTTAGCAATATTATGTACGGGTTCTCTGTTACCATTGAACAAAACGATGACTCAGCCGACACTGGTTGTACACGGATCAAAAGACCGACTGTTACCACCAAGTCACGGGAAAGCTGTTGCAAAAGCAATTTCTGGTGCTAAGTTTGAATTAATCCAAGGAATGGGGCATGATATTCCTGCACATTTCATTCCACAACTTAGTGGTTTGTTTGCTCACCACTTTAGATCATCACACTAGGACTCTATGGCTGCATTACCCTCATTAAGACAGCTATCATATTTAGTTACGTTGTCAGAAACTTTACATTTTACTGAAGCAGCGCGTCGTTCCTTTGTCACCCAGTCGACTCTGTCTGGGGGCATCATGGAATTAGAGCGCTTATTAGGTGGCGTCTTAGTTGAGCGTGATCGTCAAAACGTCCGTTTAACACCTTTGGGTGAACAGGTTGTGGCACGTGCCCGCGTACTACTTGCCGATGCTCAGGATTTGATGCGCTTAAGCCGTGAAATGAGCGAACCACTCACAGGTGATTTGCATCTTGGTATTATTCCAACGATTGCGCCATTTATCCTGACGCAATTGCTGGAAGAAGTGCATCAACAATTGCCAAAAATCCAGTTGCATCTACATGAAGCGCAAAGTGAGAAAATTGTAGAAAAGCTGGAACACGGCAATCTGGACATGATTGTACTGGCTCTTCCTTTCGACACACGCAGCCTTAAAGTTGCCGAAATTGCGAAAGAACATTTGTTCTTGGTGTACAACAAAAAAGATACCAATGCAGCAAATGCAAACTCTCTCGATGACCTCGATTTATCGCGCCTAATGTTGCTTGAAGAAGGACACTGTTTACGTGACCATGCTTTAAGTGCCTGCCCTGTGGGTGAGCGTAAAAATGATCACCGTTTAAAAGCAAGTTCATTGCCAACACTGGTGGAAATGGTCTCGTCTGATCTCGGCTTTACCCTGTTACCAGAGATTGCCTTGAAGAACAGCATGATTCACTTTAATGAAGATATTGACGTGAAATCGATTGAAGCTGCCCCAAGCCGTACTCTGGCCCTAGTCACACGTAAAAGTACGCCATTACAAAGTGAATTTGATGTGATTCTGCAAATTCTGCAAAAAATCACTGCTCACTTAGAATAATCAAATAAAAAGCCTGTAATTGATTACAGGCTTTTTTACATCAACAAGACTAATTATTTGATATCCAGCAAATTGACTTGCTCAGCCTGTACATCACTCATGCGCTGCCCTTGATCCAGTAATTGATCAAAGTAACTCTCAACGACTTTTGCCTGATCCGCAGTATTTTCCACTTTGTACATATTTTGACGGAATTCATTACTTGAACGTAATCCTTTGGTGTACCAAGCAATATGTTTACGCGCGATACGACAGCCAGAATACTCACCGTAGAACTCATACAGTTCAGCCAGATGTCCCAATAAAACTGCCTTGACCTCTGCAATATCTGGCGCAGCGAGATGTTCACCCGTTTTTAAATAGTGAGCAATTTCCCGAAAGATCCACGGTCGGCCTTGAGCAGCACGCCCGATCATAATGGCATCTGCACCCGTATAATCCAGCACATATTTGGCTTTTTCAGGACTATCAATATCACCATTGGCAATCAATGGAATATCAATCAGCTCTTTCACCTGCTTGATCAGTTCATAACGTGCCGTATTTAAATACATATCTTCACGGGTACGACCATGTAAAGCTAAGGCAGCAATTCCTGACTCTTCGACACGTTTGGCCACACGTAAAATATTTTCATGACCATTTAAAAAGCCCAAACGGGTTTTCAAAGTTACAGGCACATCAACGGCTGCAACTACGGCATCCAGAATACGGGCGACGAGATCTTCATCTTGTAATAACGCCGAACCTGCCAATTTATTGCAGACTTTTTTGGCTGGACAACCCATATTGATATCAACAATTTGCGCCCCATTTGCCACCTGATAACGTGCGGCTTCCGCCAGTTGTTCAGGATCAGAACCTGCGATTTGTGCAGAGATTGGCGCCAGCTCACCATCAAAATTAGCCCGATAAAGGCTCTTCTTGCTCATGCGCAAGGTCTTGTCTGCGGTCATCATTTCACTGACTGCATGTCCTGCACCAAAGTACTTACATAGCGTCCTGAAGGGCCTATCGGTGACGCCGGCCATTGGGGCAACGATCAAATTATTTGACAGTTGATACGAACCAATATACATATATTTTCTTACAATTTCTGACCAACATAGTATACTTCATTCGCCCGTTCGGCTCATCTTTTTGTGCGGTGTTGTCTTCATTATGAACAAATCTGTTTCGACTCGTCCTCTACTCAAAACATTTAGCCTGTTGGCAATTAGCATAAGCTTAACTGCTTGTGGCGATAATGCTTGGTGGTCAAATAGTAAAGAACCTGAAATGAAGGCAGAACAGATCAAAAAAGTTCTTCCGCCGCGCGTAAATGATCGTGAGTCATGGTCGCAAGATATTTTTGATATCATGCAACAATTGAGTATTCCGAAATCCAAGCAAAATGTGTGCAGCATTGTGGCGGTCGTGGATCAGGAATCTAACTTTGTTGCCGACCCTGCTGTTCCTGGCTTAGGTGAAAAAGCTGTTCAGGAAATCAATACCCGACTCAAGGAAAAGTTCGAAGCCAAGCTAGGTGAAACGATTGGCGGTACGGTGGCAGGTTATTTCGAAGATGTGTTGAAAAATCAGCCTTCTCCAGAAAATAATTACATGAGCCAGATGCGCAAAGTAAAAACTGAACGCGAGCTGGATCTCCTCTATCGTGAAATCTTTGACTATATGTCTAAGCATTATCATGTAAGTGCTTTAACTGGTGCTGCTAAATTAATTGGCCAAGACATTGGCGAGAAAATGAATCCGATCACCACGCTGGGTTCGATGCAAGTACATATTAACTATGCCAAAGAGCATAAGCGCCAAAGTGGTAATATTGCAGAATTGCGTGATGACCTCTATACCCAATACGGTGGGTTATATTATGGTATTCATCGCCTGATGGAATATTCGACCGATTATGACAAAGCCATTTACCGCTTTGCCGACTATAATTCGGGGATGTATTCAAGCCGTAATGCTGCTTTTCAAAAGATGCTTGAAGTGATACAAGATAAAGATCTTGATTTAGATGGTGATTTATTACTTTATAATAAAGATGGCAATCCACAATCCGCATTGAGCCAGTCAGAAAAAGAAATTATTGCTGCATTTACCAGTAATAGGATTTTGGTGACGCCACGTCAAATTCGTGCGGATTTAAAGAAAGAAAAAGAGAGAAAATTTGAAGATACACAGACTTACCTAGCGGTTCAAAAACTATATCAAACTAAAACCAATAAAGAACCAATTTATGCAATTATGCCTGAGGTGATTATTTCAGGGCCTAAACTCAGCCGTGATTACAATACCAATTGGTTCGCAAGTCGTGTAAATGGACGATATGAAGCATGCATGCAAAGAGCGAAACGTATAAAACTGTAAATCTTGCCTTATTTGATTTTGATGGAACACTTTATCCCAAAGACAGTTTCACGGGATTTATTTTCTTTGCACTATCAAAACGCCACATTGTTAAAAGAGGTCTGAAAATCCTGCCTTGGATTCAGGCCTATTATTTACGCCTTTACCCTGCGCATGCAATGCGACCACGTCTATTTGAAACCATGTTTAAAGACACGCCGATCGACTTTGTGGAAAAATTAGCACAGGAATATACTCAAAAATTATTAAAAAAATTAGATCCAGATTTACTTAACCAACTTCGACAGCACCAACAACGCGGTGACCATGTAGTTCTGGTCTCGGCTTCGGTTGACCTTTATCTCGCTCCAATCTGTGATGTGCTCAAAATTGATTTAATCTGTACCCAGACCGAAACAAAAGATGGTCTGTTAACAGGAAAATATAGCTCTGAAGACTGTAGTTGCGAACAGAAGAAAATCCGTATTTTAGAAAAGTATCATTTAGACGATTATCACGCGGTTTATGCCTATGGCAATAGTGAAGAAGATTTAGAGATGCTTTCACTTGCCGACTACCCTTATATGATGGGTGAGCAAAAAGGATTACCTGTTCTGGATTCCAAATATGCAAAATCAGTCGATATAAAAAAGCCCGCTTAAAGCGAGCTTTTTTATGGATGACAATTTAATAAATCGCCATATGATCTCGATGAATCATTTCAAGTGAACGAGCTTCCCCTAACACCTGATAGACTTTTTCTGATGATAAACCTTTGATCATTTCTGCTGAACGTGAACTAAAATTGACACGCCCAACCGCGATACGACCACCGTTTTTATCAACACATTCCACCACATCACCACGATCAAAATGTCCTTCAATCGCTTTCACACCCACAGGTAAAAGACTACGGTGCTTGCGCTTAATCGCTTCAACAGCGCCATCATCAATTACTAAACGCCCTGCTGTTTGCAAATGCGCAGCCAGCCATTGTTGATGTGCTGTGACACGATCATTGTCTGTGGTAAATAACGTGCCCAACATCTCGCCCGCCATCAAACGCGCAAGTACATTGTCACTTTCACCACTGGCAATCAGTGTCGGGCAACCTGATCTCGCTGCGAGACGTGCTGCACGAACCTTAGTCACCATACCGCCACGACCCAGCACACCACCGCCGCCTGCCATCTCGAACAGGCTATCATCAAGTGCACGAACGGCTGAAAACAGTTTCGCATCTGGATTGCTGCGTGGATCAGAATCAAACATCCCCTGCTGATCTGTTAGGATAATAAGTAACTCTGCATGCACCTGACCCGCAACCATGGCAGCCAAGGTGTCATTATCACCAAAACGGATTTCGTCAGTAGATACGGTGTCATTTTCATTAATGACCGGAATCACATGCCAATCAATCAGGTTCTGCAATGCATCACATGAGTTGAGGTAACGACGACGATCAGCAAGATCATCATGCGTGAGTAAAACCTGTGCGGTCTGAATGCCATGTTGATCAAGCACACTTGACCAAGTATGGATCAGGCCCATTTGGCCAATGGCCGCACAAGCTTGCAAACTGGGTAGATCGGTGGGTCGACTCGCAAGTTTCATGCGCACCATCCCTTCTGCAACTGCACCTGAAGACACCAGAATAATCTCATGTCCGGCATTGTGTAGATCTGCAATCTGTTTCGCCCAGTGCGAAATTGCATTTAAATCTAAACCTTGCCCATTTGCAGTGAGTAAAGATGATCCGATTTTAACAACGATTCGTTTACACGCATTGAGCTGACGTTGCCCATCGACCACTTCTATCATTTTTCCCTCGGTTTACTAGTCACGAATGTAGATACTTTCTACATCGCCTTCATCCTCATCGTCATCAAAGTCTTCGTCATCGTCCAGACCAGCTTCACGCTGAGCTTTACGCATGGCACGATAGGCTTCTTTAGCTGCGATGGTTTGTTCACGTGTTTCAGCTTCAAGCTGCTCACGGAATGCTTTAACTTCTGCTGCGTATTCTGGATCTTCAACTTCGCGTTCACGTTGTTGTTCGATCTGATCCATTAAATAGTACACAACCTCTTTGGTGCCTTCAGACATCAAACCAGAAGTTTTAAATACAGGGCCTTTCCATTGCAATTCATCAAGAATGTGCTGACACCACTCTTCTTTAGATTCTTCTGGAAGCTGGTCAAGTTTGTTTAGAACCAGTACCACTGGAAGTTTTGCCAAAGTTGGTGAGAATTTAACCAATTCACCCAAAATTGCTTTTGCATTATGTGCAGGATCTGAACCATCAATTGGTTGAACATCAACGATATGCAACAGGATACGCGTACGTGCCAAATGCTTAAGGAAGCGAATCCCTAGACCTGCACCTTCTGCTGCGCCTTCGATCAGTCCTGGAATATCCGCCATCACAAATGAACGGTGACGATCGGCGTCGACCACACCTAAGTTAGGGACCATCGTCGTAAACGGATAATCAGCAACTTTTGGTTTTGCCGCACTGACTGCACGGATAAATGTCGATTTACCTGCATTCGGCATACCCAATAAGCCAACATCTGCGAGTACTTTTAACTCTAGACGGACTTCACGATATTCGCCTTTAATCCCGTGTGTACATTTACGAGGTGAACGGTTGGTTGACGATTTAAAGTGAGTATTCCCTAAACCACCATCACCACCTTGGGCAACTTTGACACGTTGACCATCAGCGACCAAGTCACCAATAATGTCGCCAGACTCAGTATCAACAATCGTTGTACCGACTGGCACTTTTAAAATAACGTCTTCACCGCCACGGCCTGAACAGTTTGCACCCGAACCATTTTTACCGCGTTCTGCGCGATAACGACGGGTATAACGGTAATCTACAAGTGTGCTGGTATCATCATCCGCCTGGATGTAAATACTTCCGCCACGTCCCCCATCACCGCCATCCGGGCCACCAAAAGGGACAAATTTTTCACGGCGAAAACTGGCTACGCCATTGCCACCGTCGCCAGCCTCTACGGTAATGACTGCTTCATCAACAAAGCGCATGTGCCAATCCTCTGAATTCTTTAAAACGGGGTATTTTGCCACATTTTAAGAAAATTCTCGAATAGAAAAATCAGCAAATTGATTTTTTTAAATTTATTCTGGGTTGAATGTTCAAATTAAACAATTCAACACCGAAAAATATCAATTTGGGCAGAATATTTGCCGTCTCATTTTTTAACAATTGGAAAATATCGATTACGGTTTTACATTTTTTAAAGGTAACGCCATTTGCATATCCAGATTGGCTTTGGTCTGCTGCACCGAGTTATACATGATTGCATCAAAAGACGAGATTTTGCTCATATTAATCGCATCATTCATATAAAAGCTGGGCTTAAACTGATGTTTTACAGGCAGATTAATCGACTCATCAAAGGCAAAATGTACTGGCCCATCAAAAACAATTTTCACAGGAACGGTATAGGTTCGCTTCAATTGAAATGGGATATCCAGTTTCACTGGAATATTTAGGCTCAACGGAAATTTCGGCAATAATTTATTTTGATAGATCAGATCTGTATTGGTCTCAATCGGCACCACATCATCGACTTTAAGCACGGTTTCATAATTAATATCGACCGTAATCGGAGTTTCGACCTCAAAGCTTAGATCGGCCAGATATTTGCCTTTTAAAGGCAAGGCCAAACTACGGTCAATATCCAGTACGGTATTCAATTGACCTTCTGACTTGACACGCAGATGTTCTCCAACCTGAATCTTGGTACCTAATGATTCAGGTAAACGAATATCTGCTTGCTGCGCAGAAACGATTAATGAGGCCTGAATATTCAGATAAAACCAAAATAAGATCGCAACCAGCGTTGTGACAATCACAAAACTGATCAACAGGCTTTTCAGTGATTTGGTTATATCCATCACTCACCTACTTTGACATCAGTTGGCGTTGCAGGCTCATCTACAGCCTGTGTTTTTACCCGCCCCAAATACATACTGGATAAAGGAATCTTAAGTTCACCCTGCGCAATTTTGACAGGTAAAGTATTCTTTACATCGACAGAAGCATTCAGCTCAGAAGTAATCGGCACATTTAAATTGCCTTGAATCGGAATATTGGCATTCAGCTGTGCTTTCAACGGAATATTTAAGTTTTCCTTGAGGACCGTGCGCACTGGTGCATCAAATTTCAAATGTACTTTTTGTTGCAATGGCACCTGAATATCAATCGGTACATCCAGTTGCAAAGGAATCGAGCCTTTTAAAGGCAGTGTCACATCCTTGCCTAAAATTTTAACCTGTACTTTGGTATCGATTGGTAGACTTTGATTGACCTTAATGGTTTCCTTGACAGGAATGGTAGTACTGATCGGAACCTGACTATCAAAATATACACGTGGCGTCAGGGTTTGCGTCAGTGGAACATTCAATTGCTCATTGATTGGAATCTTGGCATCAACACGTCCATTCACATCAACATTGAGCGCATCTTTTACTTTTACCCGCACCTGCAATGGCTCTTGTAAATCAATCGCAACATCTTGATTCTTCAATGGGATATAAATATTAAAATGCTTAAACACCCACATTGCGATATACACACCACACAAGTTGGCCACAACAATTAAAGCAAATACCACGAATAAACGTCTGAACTGCAACAATGATCTATCCCTTGTTTAATTATTTCCCTTTTCCTGCATTCTCATCGATTTTTATGTTTTATTCAGCATATATTCTGTACAGTCATTAAAAAAGCCCAGTTTCAAACTGGGCTTTTTTTATTGCTCTGTGAACAAATTATGCATTTGTTTCAGCAGGAACTTTGGTATAGCTTACGCCACACATTTGTTCAGCAATACGTAATACCTGACAGCTATAACCAACTTCGTTATCGTACCAAACATAAGCAGTTAAACGTGTACCAGAAGCGATAGTTGCTTGCGCATCAAATACACCTGCTGTACGTGAACCGATAAAGTCACTTGATACAACTTCAGTCGAGTTGGTATAACCGATTTGACCTTGTAACTTAGAGTTGATCGAGATTTGACGAATGTATTCGTTCACTTCTTCACGATCAATTTCTTTCTCTAAGTTTAAGTTCAAGATTGCAAGAGAAACGTTTGGTGTTGGAACGCGTACAGAGTTACCTGTTAACTTGCCTTTTAAGCCAGGTAAAGCTTTAGCAACAGCTTTAGCAGCACCAGTTTCAGTGATAACCATGTTCAACGTTGCAGCACGGCCACGACGGTCAGCTTTATGATAGTTATCAATTAAGTTCTGGTCGTTTGTGAAAGAGTGAACTGTTTCAACGTGACCATTCAATACTTTGTATTTGTCGTCTAAAACTTTTAATACAGGTGTAATTGCGTTGGTTGTGCAGCTTGCAGCAGAGATGATTTTGTCTTCATCTAAGATATCGCCGTTGTTCACACCAAATACAACGTTCTTCATTTCGCCTTTACTTGGTGCTGTTAATACAACACGCGCAACGCCTGCACATTTCAAGTGTTGGCTCAGGCCTTCAGCATCACGCCATTTACCTGTATTGTCGATCAAAAGTGCATTTTCAATACCATAAGCAGTGTAGTCCACTTCGCTTGGGCTTGATGCATAAATCACTTTGATGAACTGACCATTTGCAATGATTGCTTCGTTTTCTTCATCTACAGAAATTGTACCGTCAAAAGTACCGTGAATAGAGTCACGACGTAATAATGAAGCACGTTTCGCCAAGTCACCATCAGATGATTTACGCACAACGATTGCTTTAAGGCTCAAACCACGACCTAAACCAGACTGGCTGATGATTAAACGAGCCAAGATACGACCGATACGACCAAAACCGTAAAGAACAACATCTTTAGGCGCAGCAGCAGTTGCGTTACCTTGAATTGAAGCAACAGCATTTGCAACAAATGCGTCTACATCACCGCCTGCATTTTTATATTCAACAGCAAGTTTACCGATATCCACTTCAGCAGAACCGATGTTTTCAACTTTCATTAACGCTTCCAAAATCGGGAAGGTATTTACAACAGAAAGTTCAACATCAAGCATACGTGTACGACGATGTGTTTTTAAAATCTGGATCACTGAACGGTTAATTAAAGAACGACCGTAAACAGAAACAACAATATTTTTCTCACGGTATAATTGACCGATTAAGGTAATCATACGTTCCGCGATTTCTTCACGGTTTTTCCAACGACCTTGGTGTTCTGCGTGTAGGGCAACGATTGTTTCTTTGCTCACAGTTACGTCCTCTAATTTATATATACTGGGCGTGAATTTTTAAAACGCCATTATTGTAATAGAATTATCATCAAGATTGAATCAAAAGCTGCTAAACGAGCTAAGATTTTGTCCTAATTGACTATAAATTCATAAAATACCTATAATTATTTTTGTGAATTTAGGTAAAAATCTTTTCCAATCATCATAATAGCTGTGATGTGCATCACAACCATAACAGTTTTTCTGATCATTATTGGCGGATTTTCAAGCGTTTCTAAATTTTGTCCTCTAAATCGACACGTTTAGAATATTGTTGAAGGTTCAATGCCAAGTGTTTTTTACGCTGGTTTTGCTGATAAAGATGTATCGCGCCTTCGATTACCAATACCAAAACAGCCAACCAAATTGGGATATAAGTTAGCCATTCTTCAGCGCCAATTTTCTCGCCTAAGACCAAAGATGCCAGTGCCAGCAAAACAGGTTCCAGATAGCCTAATAAACCAAAAATAATCAGCGGCAAATAACGGCTGGCTAGAATATAACTGCCTAAACCAATCGCACTTAATAATCCCAGACCGATCACCACAAGAATCAGACTCGGATGTTCGAGAAACTTGAGAAAAGGCATGTCACCCGTTTGTGTAAAGAAAATGGCGACAGGAAGAATAATTAACATATCCCACCAAAAACCACCCAGATTATCCGTCTGGATTTTTTTACGCAGGATGAAATAAGCCGCATAGCCCAATGCCACAAAAACCGTTTCCCAAGCAATACTGCCTAAACGCCAAATTTCATGCCCCACTCCAAACATCGCAAGCACTACAGCAAGATATTGGAATTTAGAAAGTTTCTCTCCATATAGAAAACTTCCCGCAAGCACCAAAACCAAAGGCAAAAGGAAATAACCTAATGAAACCTGTAAACCACGACCATGCATTGGCCCCCACAGGAACAGCCACAATTGCGCTGAAGTCAGCACAGAAGTGGTCATTAAAAACAGTAATAATGTCGGTTTTGCTAAAATTCTTTTAAATATTGTTTTGATATGGACTAAATCACCACTAAACCACATAAATAGTGTCAAAACAGGCAAGGTCGCAATAATTCGCCAGCCAAAGGTTTGCTCACTGTCCAGCGCACCGAGGAGTTGAGTATAAAAATATAAAACCCCAAATGTGATAGAAGCCAAAACTGAATAAGCGATACCTTTAACCAATTTGAACCTCTACATGGGGAAATTAAAAAATACGTGATTTATCCACTATATAAAAATAAAAAAACCATGCATGCATGGTTTTTAAACAAGTATATCTTATTTTAACGATGTTCAGGATAAATCACATCACTAATATTATAGCCAAGTGATTTCGCATAATTTAAATATTCATGAATGGTTTCTTTGTGTGGATTTGGTGTTCGCGACAATACCCATAAGTATTTACGGCGCGGCTCTCCCACCAGAACCGTTTGATAGTCATTATCCAGTTTCAAAATCCAGTAATCGCCACGTGCCATAGGCACCCAGCGTACCACCTCAGGCAAAAAACTTACTCGTAATTTGGTATTAAATGGCGCATTGGCAACAAAAGCTTCACCCACACTTTGCTGTAGATTTCTTTCACTGTCATAGCATTTGTTATCAACCACAATATTGCCATTTTCATTGACAGTATAAGTGGCAGTAATGTTATAGACACACTTACGCTCAAAGAACATCGGTTTTCGAGCGACTTCGTACCAGACACCTAAATATTTATCCAGTTCTACTTTTTCTACAGTCGGTAAAGGCTTTGCCTGAGCATAAGCAATGGTTCCAACAGCCAATCCAGTCAAAACCGCCCCACCCACTGCAATCTTTGCTAAACGCCAACTCGCTTTCGGGAAATTCTTAATAAATGGCATGAGAAATCCTCAAAACAAAATTTTGTTATCAATAGTCATATACTTAGCTATTCAAAATAGCCTATTTAATAAACAAAAACTGTTGCGATATGTATCACTTTTGAGGGTTTCTCTGCTCAATTAAGATTGCAACATGTGTGCTTTTAAACGCACAATTTCATCGCGCAATCTTGCCGCCTGCTCAAACTGTAGTTCTTTAGAGGCTTTCAACATTTCCTTTTCCAGTTTACTAATATGCTTCGCAAATAATTTTGGATCAGATAAAAGATGTTGTTCATCGGCACTGATGCTTTGTGCCTGTTCAAGCACTTTTTCATCAATCTCATCATCGCTCAACACTTCACCCGTATCGATTTCCTTAATCGCCTGACGGACAGCACTACGCGGCGTAATGCCATGCAGTTCATTAAACTCAATCTGTTTATTGCGACGGCGCTCGGTTTCATCCATCGCTTTGCGCATGGAATCCGTAATACGATCTGCATATAAAATCGCTTTACCTTTCACATTACGTGCAGCACGACCAATGGTCTGGATCAATGAACGCTCTGAACGCAGGAAACCTTCCTTATCGGCATCCAGAATCGCCACCAGAGAAACTTCGGGCATATCCAGACCCTCACGCAACAAGTTAATCCCGACCAGTACATCATGCACACCCGTACGTAATTCATGGATAATCTTGACCCGTTCAACCGTATCAATATCCGAATGCAGATAAGCCACTTTGACGCCATATTCTTTTAAATAAGACGTTAAATCTTCTGCCATACGCTTGGTTAAGGTGGTCACCAGCACACGTTCATTCAATTGTTTACGAATATTGATCTCGGACAAGACATCATCGACCTGTGTCAACACTGGACGCACTTCAATCTCGGGATCAATCAGACCCGTCGGACGAACCACCTGCTCAACGATTTGTTCAGATTTTTCCAGTTCATAATGCGCTGGCGTGGCACTCACAAAAACCGTAGTCGGAACAATTCGCTCCCACTCTTCAAATTTCATTGGACGGTTATCTAAAGCGCTTGGTAAACGGAAACCATAATTCACCAGATTTTCTTTACGTGAACGGTCACCTTTATACATTGCGCCAATCTGAGGTACCGTCACATGCGACTCATCAATAATCAGCAATGCGTCTTCTGGCACATAATCAAATAAGGTTGGCGGTGCTTCACCGGCTGTACGACCTGACAAATGACGTGAATAGTTCTCGATCCCGTTGGTATAACCGAGCTGTTGCATCATTTCCAGATCATAACGGGTACGCTGTTCGATACGTTGCGCTTCCAGTAATTTGTCGTGATCCTTGAAAAATTTGAGCTGGTCTTTCAATTCATCTTTAATGGTATCAATAGCACGGGTTAAATGGTCTTTTGGCGTAACATAGTGACTTTTTGGATAAATCGTTACTCGCGGAACTTTACGTACCAGTTTTCCTGTCAATGGATCAAACCAGCGAATCGAATCAACTTCGTCATCAAACAATTCAACCCGAATTGCATCCTTATCCGATTCCGCAGGGAAAATATCAATAATTTCACCGCGAATACGATAAGTACCACGCAAGAACTCCAGCTCATTACGGGTATATTGCATTTCCACCAGACGACGAATAATGTCATCACGACTGACCCGATCACCTTGTACGATATGCAAGAGCATTTGCATATAGGCATTTGGATCACCCAAACCATAAATCGCAGAAACCGAAGCCACGATAATGGCATCACGACGCTCTAACAAAGCACGCGTCGCAGACAAACGCATCTGGTCAATGTGGTCATTAATCGCCGAATCTTTTTCAATAAACGTATCTGAAGATGGCACATACGCTTCTGGCTGGTAGTAATCGTAATAACTGACGAAATACTCCACTGCATTATTTGGAAAGAATGCTTTGAACTCACCATAAAGCTGAGCCGCAAGGGTTTTGTTATGCGCCATCACAATGGTTGGACGTTGGGTTTGGGCAATCACATTGGCCATGGTATAGGTTTTACCTGAACCGGTTACCCCGAGCAGCAACTGATTACGAAAACCCTGGTCAATACCACTGACCAATTTCTCAATGGCCTGAGGCTGATCACCCGCAGGTTGATAATTGGTGACTAACTCAAAAGGCTGGTTTTCGCTCACAAGCTCATTCCTACACTAAAACTTAATCCCTATTTATGGGGGAAAATGTGATTGATTTAAAGTGCTGCATCAATGATTTTATGAAATCTTTTGTGCCATGTAATTTCTTAGATTTTACTTGACCATCTGCCCAATCGACTGCAACATGAAGTTATACTCGATTTCAATGGTAAAAATATGTCTTACCAATACCACGACGAAACAATAGTAACGGAACTCCCAGAAGATACAGTTTTTGTTTTTGGCAGTAATCTGGCGGGTATACACGACAGCGGCGCCGCCCGCGTTGCAGCACAGCACTTTGCAGCAGTCACAGGGGTTGGTCGTGGTTGGGCTGGACAAAGCTTTGCAATACCCACCTTGAATGAACATTTACAACAAATGCCACTCGCCCAGATCGAGCATTATGTCGATGATTTCAAAATCTATGCCAAGAACCATGCCAAAATGAAATACTTTTTGACGGCACTAGGTTGTGGTATCGCCGGTTATAAAGTCTCTGAAATCGCACCATTATTTAAAGGCATTCATTCCAATGTGATTTTCCCCGAATCATTCCGTCCTTATATTGAAGAAGATGCGGTTTCACAATTTCCCAACTTAACCGCAGCCACTGTGCAGGCCTTTATTAATGATGAAGTGATTTTCTACTTCAATCATGGTTATGAATCTTTCGAAGAAGCACTGGATAAAACCAGTTTAACAGCAGCTGAAAAAGCCATTGCACTGGTGGTTTTAAATGAAGAGCTTTATCCACGTGACCGTTATGGACGTGGGCGTGAACATGAGATCAGCGATATTCTCGGCAAGCTCAACGGCAAGATTTTTAATTTCCACGACAAATCGGAAGGTGCAATGATTTTTGTCAGTGTGATTATTGCCTTGATGGAGCTTTACGATATTGATGAATATGATTTTATCAAGCTATGGCGTGGTGAATTAGAAATACAACATCCATTAAATCGCCATTAAAAAAACAAAAAAGCCAATCAGATTGATTGGCTTTTCTCTTAACGCTTCCCCATCGAACGGCGTGTGCCGCGTGGTGGCATCCAGGTACGATCTGCATATTGCTCAGGTTTTGGACGAACCTGATTATGCGCCGCATCATCAGAATCATCCTGAGCAGATGGCATAGGGAATGGTAATTTCACTAAAGCTTTTTTTGCTTTAGGTTGCTGGGTACTCATTGAAATTCTCTCGAAATCTAGATTTCTAGCCGCTATTGTAATGGATTTTTAGGCTTTTGATAAAAATAAAATATGTAAAAAAAATAGAATGCGTTCGAGAATTAAAATTTGGTAACTTTTTATGCGATTAAGGCAAGTTTCGACCACAATGAAGTCTAATTAGGCTAAGATAACCTGCTTTTTATTTTTTAATCCCATAAGAAGGAATAATGCCGTGGACGTACGTCTCTCTGATCGTGTCAATGCTATCAAACCGTCCCCTACACTTGCAGTAACCAACAAGGCTGCTGAGCTTAAAGCTGCAGGTAAAAACGTGATTGGTTTAGGCGCAGGCGAACCAGACTTCGATACACCTCAACACATCAAAGATGCTGCAATTGAAGCCATTAATAAAGGCTTTACTAAATATACAGCGGTAGACGGTACTCCAAGCTTAAAAAAAGCAATTATTGCGAAACTTAAACGCGATAATAATCTCGATTATCAAGCAAACCAGATTCTGGTGTCTTGTGGTGGTAAACAAAGCTTCTTTAACCTTGCACTCGCTTTGTTAAACAAAGGCGATGAAGTGATCATTCCTGCGCCATTCTGGGTAAGCTACCCAGATATGGTGATTATCGCTGAAGGTACACCAGTTATCGTAAAATGTGGTGAAGAACAACGTTTCAAAATCACACCAGAACAACTGGAAGCTGCAATTACGCCAAATACACGTTTAGTAGTTTTAAACAGCCCATCTAACCCGACAGGCATGATCTACACCAAAGCTGAACTTGAAGCTTTGGCTGAAGTATTACGCCGTCACCCACAGGTTTTTGTTGCATCTGATGACATGTATGAACCGATTCGCTGGGAAGATGAGTTCTATAACATCGCAACTGTTGCACCAGACCTATATGACCGCACGATTGTTTTAAATGGTGTGTCTAAAGCCTATGCAATGACAGGCTGGCGTATTGGTTACGCAGCGGGCCCTGCGAAAATCATTGGCGCAATGAAAAAAATCCAGTCTCAATCGACTTCTAACCCAACTTCAATTTCACAAGTTGCGGCTGAAGCGGCATTGAATGGTCCACAAGACGTTTTACAACCAATGATTGAAGCATTCAAACGCCGTCATGATCTCGTTGTGAATGGCTTAAATGACATTAAAGGTATCTCTTGCTTACCTGCTGATGGCGCTTTCTATGCCTATGCAAATATCCGTCCATTGATTCGTGCAAAAGGCTTAAAATCTTGCACAGAATTCTCTGAATGGTTACTTGAAGAAACTGGCGTTGCCGTTGTTCCTGGTGATGCATTCGGTTTAGGCGGTTTTATGCGTATTTCTTACGCAACTGCTGACGAAGTACTGGTTGATGCTTTAGCGCGTATCAAAAAAGCGGCTGATTCAATTGAAGGCGTAGATGCTGCAATTGCATCAATCGAAGCAGAAAAAGCGGCTAAATAAGTCATAAAAGCCATAAAAAACTCATCATTCATGATGAGTTTTTTTATGCGAACTGGAAAAGATAACCAATAAAATTCCGACCAGAACAATCACTGTCGCAACAATCATTCGAAGATTCGGCATTTCTCCAATAAATAAACTCCCACCCAAAATCGCCAGACAAGGTACAGAAAGTTGTACTGTACTCGCTGTAATTCTGTCAATTTTCTGCACAATTGAATACCATAGAATATAAGCACCGCTAGATGCCAGACCACCAGAAAGTAGCGCGAGTACAATCCCCTGCGGCAAGATCAGAACATCCTTTGCAAATAATACAAACCCAAGACTGACCACTGGCACTGCCAAGACAAAATTAGCCAGAGTGCTGGATAAAGGACTTCGCATGGTCTTCCCTGCAATACTATATGCTGCCCAAGCCAGACCAGAAATCATCATGATGAGTGAATAAAATAAGTTAGGCGTATTTGCACCCGGTAACAATAAAAATAGAATCCCTAATACAGCAACAACCAGACCAATTCCACACATGAGATTAATTTTCTCGCCATGAAAAATGCCATAAGCCATCATGCTCAATTGCACCGTTCCAAATAACAACAGTGCACCAACACCCGCATTTATTTTTAGATAAGCTATCGAGAAGGCAACAATATACACAGCAAGGTAAATTGCATTTTTAAGATTCCATTCAATTTTTACAGGGTTTTCACTACGTCGACGATGAGCATAATATAAAAACATCAACACTACGGCGCCACTAAGTACGCGCAGCAAACTAAAACTCATGGGATCAATTTGCTGTCCAACCAAAGCCAAACGACACAGTACCGAATTTGCAGCAAAGGCCAGCATCGCAATAATAATTTTGAATAACATGCTTGTACGCATTCCTTGCGCCCTATTCCCTCTAAAATTGAAAAGCACATTTACTTGGTATGCTTTCACGCCCCATATTTAAATGACTAGCAATGATGGTCTTATAAAAATTACAGCAATAAATAAATCCTATTCATTCGGGTTAAACAAGGCAATCACCTCAGCTTCGGTCATTTTCTTAGTCGAATTTTCAAAAGCATAAAAGTCAGGTTTACAATCAATATAAATTTCCAGATCCAAATTTAGATCTTCAGGTGGTTCATTCAGAGAAAATGCATTGATATTGCAATAGTTTTGATCTTTAGTGCGCCAAAACAAAGTTGTTCCACACGCATTACAGAAACCGCGCTCTCCCCATGCCGATGAATTGTAAATTGCTAAATGATCCTGCTTCAAAAATTTTAGACTGCCCTGTTCGACATCAAGGGTCATAATCACGCCACTGGTCTGTCTACGACAAATGGAGCAATGGCAGGCATGCACATTATGATTACTTAATTCAACTTCAAAAGTGGTCTCACCACATACACATTGTCCGTTCATTATAAATTTACCTTTTATTCAAAATTGTTATAAAGACATTTATAAACATCATAAAACAAAGCATTTCGCGAGTAACTTAGAATTTACAAAATACTCAGCGAATGAATGACTAATATTGACAGCCTGCTCTCTCACGGCTATTTTATCAACAGGTTCTATTTTAGAACTATAAAAGGAAATATAAGATGAAGCATCCAAAAGAAATGAATGGACTTGAATTTTTAACTGCCATGTGTGAAGGGAAAATTCCACCCGCTAGTATTAGCCAGACCATTCCCATGCAACCGGTTGAAGTTGCGGAAGGTTATATCAAATTTGAAGTACAGGCGGATGAACGACACCTGAATCCCCTCGGAGGTGTGCATGGAGGTTTTGCTGCAACGGTACTGGACTCGGTAACAGGTTGTGCTGTGCATACCCTTTTAGAGGCTGGTGTAGGCTACGGCACCATTGATCTTAATATTAAAATGTGCCGCCCTGTTCCAAGAAACCAGAAGTTCATTGCCACTGGAAATATAATTAATATCAGTAAAAATTTAGGTATTTCCGAAGGTAAAATTGTCGATGCCGATGGTAAGCTGTACGCTCATGCTACTGCGACCTGCATGATCATCCGAGCTTAATTCAAAAGCACACTAGGGCTAGGTATAGCCCTATGCAATCGCTTTATTTTGTTTGAATAGCTTTGGTCGAATGCACAAATGGCTAAACACCGCATATTGCCAAATACTTTTAACCTGTACAGTGACCACCTTCTGCTCTGCAACAGACCATGCCAATGCAGTATTTGCGCCTAAAAACAGTTCGCCACCCAATTGAAATAAATACAACGGTGCATACTCATCAAGCGTTGAGATATTCTTTTGTGCTAATAAATTATGAACGTTTTGGATTTTCCATTTATTCCCGAACCACAATTGCAGTAAATCACCTAAAAACAAGGCTTGTTGCTTAAATGGAAAGGTATTTAAGAATGCATTTTCGACTGGCGTAAAATACTGTGCCGAATCCTGAATGATTTCGAGATAATGTTCTTGATAAAAAGAAAGATTTGAAAAAATAGTTTTAATACTAAGAGTCGTCATTTCGACCTCCGGTTTAGCCATTTTAGTGCTGGCAAGTAGGGTTAAATCCACACTGTTTAGATGAATATCTAAACGTTCTTTCTAATTCGAATCTAGCAATAGCCTGATCAAAGTTCAAGTTATTTTTCCTACTTTCTCGTAATTGTGCAAATAAAAAGCATACGACACAAAAATGAAGGAAACATGACATTTTTAGCTTGACCGATTTAAAAAGCTGCCTATAATGGCACTCAGATTCTCCCATAGCTCAGTCGGTAGAGCGACGGACTGTTAATCCGCAGGTCCCTGGTTCGAGCCCAGGTGGGAGAGCCAAGATTCTAAAAAGCTCATATCATTGATATGGGCTTTTTATTTTATAAGCATAAAATTCTGTTCTATTCTTATCATTACGATGTATTTGTTCTCCTCATTTCAGATAATCGTATATATTTTATCCATCATGCTATTTTTAATATAAAATCAAATTGAATAACAATGTTAGGGAAAGCACATAATGAAAAAATTTATATTCTGTTTAATATTCCTATCCAGCCCAGTCATGGCTGCCCAAACCACTTGGTATGCAGGTTCTTCTTATAAAGGAACCGTGACTGTGCCAATTGAAAATGGCCCCAATGTGGTCTGGAAGTGTAATGGAAAAGTTTGTACGATGTCCGGCCCTTGGGGAAATGCCCTATCCCTAGACTCTTGTCAAAGCCTAGTTTTACGTATTGGTAAGATTAGTTATTATAAAAACTCTGCGGGTGCAATCTGGAATGCCAAATCGTCTGAATTGACACAATGTAACCAAGTTGCACGTTAATAGCCAACATTTTAGTTAAGCGATTATTATTCATACTCATTTTACTTGACGGGCCTGCATTTACCCCCTAAAATTCGTTCCAGATTCTCCCATAGCTCAGTCGGTAGAGCGACGGACTGTTAATCCGCAGGTCCCTGGTTCGAGCCCAGGTGGGAGAGCCAAGATTCTAAAAAACCCACTCTTATTGAGTGGGTTTTTTTATTTGCACCCTGTTAAATATATGTTTGAATCAAATCATCTCATCTTTTTGGTTATCGGCTTTCTGAGCACAGCTATACTTCTTTTTAGCTGCCTGCGCCCTTTCTTTAGCAAACAAGAATTTTTTGCTCGTCCTGTGATTACCTCATTTGAATCTCGAATGTTTATCCGTTTGCAGCAAGCCTTCCCACAACACCATGTTCTGGCACAAGTGGCTTTTAGCGCACTCATTACCAGTCATCACTACAAAATTCGCAGTAAGTTCAATCGCAAGGTCACAGACTTTGTGATTTTAGATAAAGAGATGAAGGTACTCGCGATTATCGAGTTAGATGACCCTAGTCACATTGGTAAGGAATTGGAAGATCAGAAACGCGATCAAATGCTGCAAGAAGCAGGCTATCAAGTGCAACGTTATACTCAGATTCCATCGATAAAACAGTTACAGATGGATATTCGATAACGCAGCACTGCTAAGGAGATTATTCAGTTTTTTCTGCTTGATCAGCACTTTTTTGCTGTTCAAATTTTTTGGCAATTTCAGCATGTTGCTGATCATATTTCTTCTTGGTTTGCGCATCACTTTTAGCTGCCAGAAAAGCCATCCCTACAATAAAAATTGGAATCAATAATCCCAAACCCATTAATAACCAAGGAACTGATTTTTTTTCAACAGGCTGCTGGCTCATAAGCGATTTAAACTCAAACGACATCAATTTTAACAAGTGCAACAATATAACAAAAAAGAGCCTCGATAAAGAGACTCTTTTAATTAACTCAACAGATCAATTTCAAAGAATTATGGTTTAATCCCTGTACATTGCTCATCTTTACTTGCATCAATCTTCGCAGGATCTACCACAATATTCGTATTTGCTGGCATTTGAGCCTGAATGAAGTTATAGACCTGTAAATTGCGGCAGACGATTGCTTGCGTGTGTGAGGCATCTACAACAGGATCAAGCTTCACATTTGGCGAACCCAATGTCTGCAAATTCGCCACCAATGCCTGAGTCACTGGGAATGGTACATTTGTATCTGCTGTACCTTGAACAATATAAACTGGTTTATCAATGCGCTTAGTACCCGGCTGACTTGCAATGAGGAACTTCTGAACCGTGTCATTATTTTTGAAGTTATTAGCATCTAAACCGGGATAATCCATTACTTTCTTATCTGGATTATCCGTCATGTATTTAATGATATCCGCTTTAAACTTCTCGATTAGACTTAAGCTCGGATCAGCGTCATTTGTGAGACAAAGACCATTTTCGCCTGTTGTCCCTTCTGCAAACTCAGCTAAAGGTTTTGCTCTTTCCTGAAAAATATCGCGATAATCAAATCTTGGCTCATAAGCTTTGATGCCTACCCCTGTTAACGCAGCATACGCCAGTAAAGTTGCATAAGAATCAACAGAAACGCGTTGAGCTAACGGCACACCTGCTGCCACTTCTTTAAGCTCAATCGATGCTAATGCCGCTGGTGCCACTTCAAGAATAATTTTACCTAAACTCGATGCTGGCGCGCCTGCCACTGCCCCTTTATAAGTTGCATCAGCATTTGCATATTCTGCCGTACCTAAAGAGGCTTGACCACCTTGCGATTGCCCTGCTGACATCCACTCGCCGTTCAACTGAGCACCGTAATGATCTTTGGCAGCCTGTACAGCAGCAAGTGCAGATTTTGCTTCACTGGCCAAGTTCAAATAAGGGTGAATACCTGGTGTGCCTAAACCTTCATAATCAGGGGCAACAATGACATAACCCGCTGCCAATAAACTTTCTGCAAGAATTCTAAAGCGTGCACCGATTGCATTGTTACTTGGCGCACAGCTATCGCCCACTCCAACCGTACCATGCTCCCACACCACGACTCTATAACCATCGGCAGGCTGAGCAACTTTCGGAAACATGACCAATGCTGTCGCTTTCGCAGTACGTCCCTGAACATTGACCATGTTATAGGTCATGACTTTAACTGATGCAGCATTATCTACCTTATCTTTAGAATAAGTGCTTTCAGATAGAAAGGTTTTGTTTGAATCACTACCCGTATAACGATCATCATTGTCATTACATGCAGTTAAAAATAATGCAGAAATCGATAACGTCATTGCCAATGCGATCTTAGACCGTTTCATAAAATATCCTTTTAATGCTTGTGTTATTTTTGTGCATGAAACTACATGCCACCTTATTAAGGCATAAAAAAAGTGCCCTGCATAGGACACTTTTCAACTAGATAGTCAGATTAAGCTATTAATTCTAAAAAAATTCCGATAAAAATAATCATCCCTACCCAGCGATTGTGACGGAATGCCCAAAAACAGATTTGTGGATCACGATCTTTGGTTTTTATCGCCTGATAAATAAAATCACCCGCGACCACGCACAAAGCAATCAAGCCAAAAGGCAACAAAAGATTTTCCAGATACAAGGCACTACCGATCAAGATCAGGCTCATTACCTGAAGCAGACCAATTATCTGGATATCATAACGACCAAATAAAATAGCAGTCGATTTCACCCCAATTTTTAGATCATATTCACGATCTGTAATTGCATATTGGGTATCGTAGGCCACTGTCCACGCCAAATTACCAAAATAAAGCAGCCAGCAGGTTAAATCAGGCGTTTGCCCAACAGCCGTATACGCCATTGGAATTGACCACGAGAATGCTGCACCTAAAAATACTTGCGGTAAATTGGTATAGCGCTTCATAAAAGGATAAATAAACGCTAAGAACAATGCCCCAAAAGACCAATAAAATGATTCAATCGGCAGAAAAAATAACAAGGCAGCACTTGCCAGCACCAAGGCCAGAAACACAAAAACAGCTTCTCTAGCACGAATAATTCCTGTTGCTAAAGGACGTGTTTTGGTTCGCTCAACATGCGCATCGACTTTACGGTCAGCAAAATCATTAATCGCACACCCAGCTGCACGCATAAAAATAACACCCAAAATCATAATAAACAGGATTTTGAGATCTGGAATTCCTTTGGAAGCAATCCATAACGCCCACATGGTTGGCCAAAAGACTAATTCTGTGCCAATCGGCTTATCAAAACGACAAAGGTAATAATAGGCTTCTAAACGTTGTCGCCAAGTCGTGTGTTGCACTGTTTCCATGATAATCCTTAGGCGTCAATGCTGTTGAATAAACTGTTCAAATGCAGGTAAAAATGTTTCCTGCACAATAAACTTACAACCATGCCAAGTATAGCAACTCTGACGTGTCCACCCCTCTTCAAGATAAATGACGCGTCTCTCGCAAGCTGGACTGGTTCTCTGAAACAGAAACCAGCCAATCGGTTTATTACCAATATGCTGAAATAATCTCGCCTTTTTTTGCAAGCTTAAAATGGGAAAAATACTTTTTGCTTTTACCCAGGCCTGCTCTTCGCTGCCATAAAGATTGGTTTCTCTCACCCATGCCACATGCTGTGCTGGCATTTTCATCCACTGACTGTCATTCAAAGTCAGGCGCTGATAATGTTCTTTAATGCGTTCAACATGAAACTGACCTTGACCTAAATCGGTCAATTGTTGGGTCAGTGATCCTGATGCGTACAACCATTTTTTTAATACTGCAGGAAGCTCTTTTCCTTTTATTCTGTTTGGTCGTAAATTTCGCATGCTTGGCTCACTAAAAACATCGCGATTAGTGTACATTAATTTCTCACGAAAAAGAGTACGACTTTCAACCGAATCAAAAACATAAAAAAAGCTCGCCGAAGCGAGCTTTTCTGAATCAGGTCCGTATTACAGGCTGTAGTACATATCAAATTCAACTGGGTGAGTCGTCGTGTTAAGACGACGTACATCTTCAGTTTTAAGTTCGATATATGCATCAAGCATTTCTTTAGTGAACACGCCACCTTTTAACAGGAACTCATGGTCATTTTGAAGTGCTTCAAGTGCCATATCCAAGCTGTGAGCAACTGTTGGGATTTTTGCTTCTTCTTCTGGAGGAAGATCATATAAGTTTTTGTCAGCAGCTTCACCTGGGTGGATCTTGTTTTGGATACCATCAAGACCAGCCATCAACAATGCCGCGAAACCTAAGTACGGGTTCATCATTGGATCTGGGAAACGTGCTTCAATACGCTTGCCTTTCGGGCTAGAAACGTAAGGAATACGGATCGAAGCAGAACGGTTACGTGCTGAGTAAGCAAGCATAATTGGCGCTTCAAAATGTGGAACCAAACGCTTATACGAGTTTGTAGAAGGGTTTGTAATCGCATTCAATGCACGAGCATGCTTGATCACACCACCAATGAAGAACAATGCCATTTCTGATAAACCAGCATATTCGTCACCAGCAAACAAGTTCTTGCCATCTTTAGAGATTGACATATGAACGTGCATACCAGAACCGTTATCGCCTACCATTGGTTTAGGCATAAAGGTTGCTGTTTTTGCATATTGGTGAGCAACGTTCCAAACTGCATATTTGAACTGTTGTACTTCGTCGGCTTTACGAACTAAAGTGTTGAAGCTTACACCAATTTCTAACTGGCAAGATGCAACTTCGTGGTGATGTACTTCTACACGACCTGGGCCCATGATGTCTTCGATTTTTGCACACATGTCAGCACGCATATCTTGTGAAGAATCAACAGGAGGAACTGGGAAGTAACCACCTTTCACACGTGGACGATGACCAGAGTTACCAGCTTCATAGTCTTTACCAGTTGACCAAGCCGCTTCTTCAGCGATCAATGTGTGGCGCGCGCCAGACATGTCGATGTCCCATTTCACTTCGTCGAAAACGAAGAATTCTGGTTCTGGACCAAAGAATGCAGTATCACCGATACCTGTAGATTTTAAGTATTCTTCAGCACGACGAGCAATTGAACGTGGGTCACGCTCGTAACCTTGACCAGTTGATGGCTCGATAACGTCACAAGTCACAACAACAGTCGGTTCAGCAAAGAACGGGTCAAGGAAACCAGTTTCAGCATCTGGACGTAAGATCATGTCAGACGCTTCAATGCCTTTCCAGCCAGCAATTGAAGAACCATCAAACATTTTACCGTCTTCGAATGTATCTTCATCAATGGTATCAGCTGGGTAAGTTACGTGCTGTTCTTTACCCTTAGTATCAGTAAAGCGAAAATCGACCCATTTTGCGCCACTTTCTTTGATGAGTTGAAGGACCTTGTTCGCCATGCTCATTTGCTCCAATGAAATTTTTATGCACTTGTTAAGTGCGTGTTAGGTGTTGATGTATAATTAGCAATTATCATACCAACAATTTTAAAGCATACCTAAAACATTGAATTACTTATAAGTAATCATGATTTAGGCTCCTTGTCTTGAACTCATTATACTGTTTGCTTGTGTAAATGCACCATATTCACACATTTTCAAATTATGGCATATTTAAATAGCTCATTATCGCCCCAATTTGGTGCAAAATTGTTGCACTGATATAACACACTGCATCAATTTCAAACAATCGCTCATGATCATAATACTTTCTTATATAGAATGCTGAGATTCTTATCGGATAACACGAAAAATAATCGCATCTTTATACAGCCTTTTGTTCAATGAATGTTTTGGTTTATTTCAACACCTAAAATTTGTTGCTTAACCTATTCATCCATAGGCGATATTCTTTATTTAAAATCCAATTAATATTTTTTCATTTTATGAATTTTTCTTATTAGATGCACGATTTAACAACTGAGTAATCAACGACTCAAATCCATTCGCGTAGACTTGTTATTATCGAACGAAAAACAAATTTTACTATTCATGTTCTTTTTCATTCACTTTTTTTATACAGGCCAAACTTGCTTTTACAATAAAAAAAAACTAAAAATCGTATCCATAAATTTTTATTATTAATAAACAAACTCAAAGTTATGTTTATAAAAACTTAAAATCATTCAAGGATTTGATTAATGAAATATGACTTTGAACGATCAGATAAAGCTTTTTTTGGCCATCCTAAGCCTTTACAAACGCTTTTTTTCACCGAGCTTTGGGAAAGATTTTCCTATTATGGTATCCGACCTTTACTGATCCTTTATATGATTGCCATGGTCAATGACGGTGGTCTGGGACTTGATCGACCCACTGCCGCAGCGATTGTGGGATTGTTTGCAGGTTCCATGTATTTAATGACCGTTTTTGGTGGATGGATTGCAGATAATTGGTTAGGTCAAGCACGTGCTGTCTGGTATGGCTCTCTTATTATTGCCTTAGGTCATCTCTCAATTGCGCTTACGCCTGTTTTTGATCAGTCTTTCTTTTATTTTGGTTTAGTACTTATTGTCTTAGGTACAGGACTATTTAAAACATGTATTTCGGTGATTGTTGGAACTTTATATAAAACTCAAGACGCAAGACGTGATGCAGGCTTTTCCATTTTCTATATGGGAATTAATATGGGGTCATTTATTGCTCCGCTCATTACTGGGCTTTTGGTAAGAGATCATGGCTGGCATTTAGGCTTTGGTATTGGTGGCCTTGGGATGCTGATTGCTTTATTAATTTTCCGTTTTATGGCAATTCCCCAACTCGAAAATTTTAACAAGTTACGTCAAGAAACCAACAGCTGTAGCAAACCTGTCGTAGAAAATAAAAATGCACCTAAAATTGTATTTAGTTTTTTATTCGCAGTTGCATTTGTTATTGCATTAACGTTCTTTGGCATCATTCACATCAACCCTGTCGCTGTCGCGACCTATTTAACTGTAGGGATTGGTATAGGAATTATTGCCTATTTTGCGTATTTACTGCTTTTCCTTAATTTAGATCAAAATGACAAATTTAAAATTATCATTTGTTTTGTTCTATTGATCACTTCTGCCCTTTTTTGGTCCGCTTTTGAACAAAAGCCAACTTCATTTAATTTATTTGCTCAGGATTATACCAACCGCAATGTTCTAGGTTTTGAGATTCCAACCGTATGGTTCCAGTCGATTAATGCTCTCTTTATCATTATTTTTGCTCCAATTGCTGCATGGCTGTGGGCAAGACTAGGCAAATCGAACAAAGACCCTAGTTATATCTCAAAATTTATTATTGCACTTTTACTGGCAGCAAGCGGATTTTTACTGATGTCTCTGGCTAGCCATTTTGCCATTAGCGATGGTCTGGTTTCACCATTGTGGTTAGTGGGTGCTTTATTGCTGCTCACTTTAGGAGAGCTGTGCCTAAGCCCGATCGGTTTATCGACCATGACCAAACTTGCTCCAGATGTCATTCGTGGACAAATTATGGGACTATGGTTCACGGGTTCAGCTTTAGGCAACCTCATGGCAGGTTTGATTGGTGGACAAGTCGCTGCAGATGCTATCGAAAATTTACCCACCCTATTTATGCGCTGCGTATTGGCCTTAGTTATTGGCGCAATCGTGTTATTTTTATTAAAGAAACCAATGAACAAATTAATGGGCAAAAGCACCAGCAAAGTTCAACCTGATTTGGAAACGATATGAACGACTTAACTGTTCCAGAAAAACTAGCGAAACTTCGTGAACTCATGATCCATCAACACGTTGATGCTTTGGTTGTCATGAGTGCAGATCCACATATGTCAGAGTATTTACCAGACTATTGGAAAGCAAGGCAGTGGTTAAGCGGTTTTAGTGGCTCTGTCGGTACCTTGGTTGTGACCCAAAACTTTGCAGGACTCTGGGCTGATGGGCGTTATTGGGTACAAGCCGAACAACAACTCGCTGGAACTGGTTTCCAATTACAAAAATTGACCAGTGATGAATCATCGACACATCTCGTCTGGATTGAGAAAAATCTAAAGTCTGGCTCGGTCATTTCAGTTAATGGACAAACGCTTTCAATCCAGCAGTTTAAGGCTTTGGAAAATACGGCAAAACAACACGACTTTAAACTTGAAACACGACAAGATTTAATCGGCTTGATCTGGTCTAATCGTCCAGAACTTCCTTCAAAGAATATCCATTTAATGCCTGAAGGCTTAAATGCTCTATCTCGTAAAGAAAAAATTCAGGCAATACGGGAAACGTTAAACAGTAAGGCGATTGAAGGCCATTTCATTTCATCTTTAGATGATATTGCATGGGTGTTAAATGCACGAGGACAAGATGTAGAGTACAACCCTGTATTCCTTTCACACCTATATATCAGTTCTCAACAGGCTGTTTTATTTGTTGATCGCAATAAGGTAGATCTCACCACACAAGAAGCGTTCAAAGCTGATGGTATTGAGATTTATAACTATCAAGATACCGCTAGATTTTTAGCGAATATTTCTGATGCGTCTGTACTGCTAGATCCAGCCAAAGTATCGATTGATCACCAACAAGCTATCGCAAACGATATTCAGGTTGTATACGACATTAACCCGAGTACACTTTTTAAATCACGCAAGCATGAAAGTGAAATTGCACATATCCGTCATGCCATGCTTAAAGATGGTGTTGCCCTTTGTCATTTCTTCCACTGGCTAGAACAAGCACTTCATCATCAAGAGAACATTTCAGAACTGACCATTGATGAGAAAATTACTGCCTTTCGAGCTCAGCAAGATGGTTTTATAGGCCCAAGTTTTTCAACGATTGCTGGCTTTAATGCCAATGGTGCATTACCCCACTACCGTGCTACTCAAGAACACTATTCATTGATCGAAGGTGATGGTTTATTACTGATTGACTCTGGCGGACAGTACGTAGATGGAACAACGGATATTACCCGTGTTGTTCCCGTTGGTACGCCTACAGAACAACAAAAACGTGACTATACACTGGTTTTAAAATGTCATATTGCTTTGGCAAAAACCATTTACCCAGAAGGTTTAGCTGCACCTTTACTCGATTCAATTTGTCGTCATACTTTATGGCAACAGGGTTTAGAATACCGTCATGGCACAGGTCACGGGGTAGGTTTTGCGCTTAACGTTCACGAAGGGCCACAAGTACTTTCTTATTACGCGCCGATACATGCCTATAGCAAATTACGTGAGGGAATGATTATCTCCAATGAACCGGGGCTATATCATGAAGGTAAATACGGCATTCGCATCGAGAATCTGGTTGCAAACCAGCTGCACGGTGGTTTTGAAAAAACCTACGGTGAATTTCTAGAGTTTGAAACACTTACACTTTGCCCAATCCATTTAGATTGCATCGTTGTTGATATGCTAAGCAATGAAGAGAAAGACTGGTTAAATCACTACCATCAAACCGTTCAAGAAAGATTGGCTGAACATCTCTCTGGAGAGGTTTTAGACTGGCTGATTTATAACACCCGTAAGATTTAATCTTCTTCCATGACTGAGGCAGAATCCTTTTTTATTTCTAAAGAAAAGTCTATTCTGCCTTGATTGTTTTCATCTCTATTTTCAAAGTACTTGGCTACCCGTTAGAGCTTTTTCTACAAATGTGTAATGAATGAAATAGTTAAACTGGTCACTTCATTTTTTGTTATATTAGCCACCTATTGAGGTGGCTTTATTTTATATGTACTTTACCAATATTGAGTATCAAATTGAGTACCAAAACCGCATCAATAAAAAAAATATCATTTAAATTCAATAGGTTGAATATAAAATGCTTCTAATGATCGACAATTACGACTCTTTTACCTACAACATCGTCCAGTATTTTGGCGAGTTGAATCAGGAAGTAAAAGTAGTTCGCAATGACCAAGTCTCATTAGAGGATATTGAACGATGGCAGCCAAAATATTTAGTGATTGGACCCGGGCCATGTTCTCCAAGTGAAGCAGGAATTTCTATTCCAGCGATCAATCACTTTGCAGGAAAAATTCCTTTATTGGGCGTGTGCTTAGGTCATCAAGCAATTGGACAGGCATTCGGTGGAAATATTATTCGCGCGAAAACCGTAATGCACGGTCGCTTATCCGATATGCATCACACAGATAAAGGGATTTTTAGCAATCTCCCTTCTCCATTTGCAGCGACACGTTATCACTCACTGGTGATTGAGCAAGAAACATTACCAGAATGTCTGGAACTAACCTGCTGGACCAATCAGGCTGATGGCACGATTGAGGAAATTATGGGTGTTAAACATAAAACACTTCCAGTCGAAGGCGTTCAGTTTCACCCTGAATCAATTTTAAGTGAGCATGGACATCAAATTTTTAAAAACTTCTTAGAGCTTTATGCTTAAACCAAAACTGACTTTTTAATTTCAGTATTAATACAGCCTGTTGCCATCCAATAGGCTGTTTTTATTTTGAACATATAAAAACAATATACAACTCATACAAACTGATTATTTTTTAAGCTTTAAAATTAAAAGACGATCTATTACTTTAAAACAAATCATTCTTTTTCAATAATTAATCCACTTTTCACAGAATAGAAAAAGTAAACGTGCGATAGGGTTTCAGATTGAACAGCGCCCTTTTTACTTTTTTAGATTAACTATAGTCATAGGAATGATTAAGTTTCAGGGCTACTGGATGGTAGAATCTACGCCATTATTTTTAGCACTCCCTGAAATATCAATCAGGACAACCTATAGTGAATATCTTGGTTTTATTGAATATTATTGTTTTTGTCCTGCTTATGGCAGGATTGTTCTTTTCCTACCGAAAAGATTGGAGCCTTTCAAAGAAAGTTCTGATCGGTATGGTGGTGGGTATCATCTACGGTCTGGCACTTAAAACCATATATGGCGATGGTCAGATTATTGAACACTCTGTCGCATGGTTCAACCTTGTAGGTAATGGTTATATCCAACTATTACAAATGGTGATCATGCCGCTGATTTTCGTTTCAATCGTCAGTGCCGTGGTGAAATTACATCAGACAACGTCGCTTGGAAAAATCAGTGTCTTAGTGATTGGTATCCTGTTAGCAACCACGGCGATTGCCGCGCTGGTGGGTGCCACTGTGACTAACTTATTTGGTTTAACCGCCGAAGGTCTGGTACAAGGTACTCAAGAAGCTGCACGTTTAGCTGCGATACAAAGCCAATATATTGGGCAAGTCACCGATCTAGACGTACCAAAACTTCTGCTTTCTCTACTTCCTCAAAATCCATTTGCTGATTTAACAGGTATTCGTCCTACTGCCATTATCAGTGTGGTGATTTTCGCTGCATTTTTAGGTGTTGCAGCTTTAAAGCTGATGGATAAAGATCATGTAAATGGCGAAAGAATCAAGCATGGTATTGAAGCATTACAAGCGCTCGTCATTAGTCTGGTTCGTTTGGTAATGCAATTTACACCTTATGGTGTGCTGGCCTTAATGGCCAAAATGGTCGCAACAGCCAATCTTGCCGATATCGTAAAATTGGGCGAATTCCTTGTTGCTTCATATCTCGGCCTTGCGATTATGTTCTTGGTCCATGCCTTGATTTTAGTGTTTGTACGCATCAATCCAGTCGACTTTTTCAAGAAAGTCTTCCCAGTCTTGAGCTTTGCTTTTATTAGTCGCTCAAGTGCAGCCAGTATTCCACTGAATATTGAAGCACAAACCAAGCAATTGGGTGTACCTGAAGGAATTGCCAGCTTTTCCGCTTCATTTGGTGCAACGATTGGTCAAAATGGTTGTGCAGGTTTATATCCTGCAATGCTTGCTGTTATGGTTGCCCCAACCGTGGGTATCAATCCGCTGGATCCGTTATGGATTGCGCAACTGGTTGTCATCGTCACACTCAGTTCAATCGGTGTTGCTGGTGTAGGTGGTGGTGCGACATTCGCTGCCTTAATCGTGCTCCCTGCGATGGGCTTACCAATTACTTTAGTGGCTTTGCTCATTTCAATCGAACCTTTGATTGATATGGGACGTACCGCATTAAATGTAAATGGTTCAATGACCGCGGGTACAGCAACCAGTCAGTTATTGGGGGTAAGAGATCCTCAACCCGATAATGATGCTTAAATCGTATTAAAATAAAAAAGCCAACAACAATGTTGGCTTTTTTTATGACTGGTAAATTACAACTTCAATTGTTGCACGATGGAGCCATCCTGTTTTGCAACTAAAGACTCACACAGTTGGATCCGTTCTTTGGTTTGATTTAAGCCCCGTTCGACCCCAACCAGTTCTTTGGTTCTCGGTGCAAAGAAATTATTCAACTGTGTCGCTTCCTGTTGGGTACATGCCGCACCACTAAACAATGCAGGGAAACGTCCCGCAGAAGACTTCCCTAAACGATCAAATACTGCATCATGATTTACTTTAAACCATGACCACAATCCACCTTGCTCACCGCTATAGTTATTGATGGCATTGATCACCGTACGTACTTCACCCACCTTCACACGCGGATCAAGAACGAGCTGACGTGCCTGCTGACGTGTATCTGCCTGATTGGCTGAGCCTAAAGCAGATAGAATTGCCAGACGTTGTGTCGGCTGAGTGATCCGTTGTAATTCTCCCACTAAACGATCAAATACAGGCTGCCCTTTTTCTTGAACCCGTACTGCCAGAATCGTGGGTAATAATTCTGGCGTGAGCTGGGCAAAGTTCAGTTGCTTCTGTTCAAATAAAGCATCCGATTGCTTTAAGAGTTTTTGACGAACTTCTGGTACCTGAATATCCAGTGCAAGGAACTGCGCCAACTCACTACGCCATAAACTATCCTCAGCAGATTCACCTGCTTTACTGGTATAACCCAACTGATTCAGTTTTGGTAAGTATAAATTCGCCAGAACCTTTCTCAAATGCTCACGTTCAGCGTCTGTTTTCAATACATGACGTTGTATCACGCTAAGCTGCTGAAATAATGCAGTACTGATTTGGCGACTATTCGAGTGAGCAAACTTCTTCGCAACATCCACCACCGCCAACAAGTTAATATCACCATGATTAAATGCTGCCGAAATCGCATAAGCATAGGCCAATTGTTCAGTATTAGAGAGTTTTGCTGTTGCTGCTGTCAGACGAGCAAGTTCTTGTTCGGGTAAACTAAATTGGTAATAGCCTGCTGCATCTGTATTTGGAATATACCAACTGTTAATACTTGCGCCTTTGAGCTCAATTTTGGCTTCAGCTCGGTCAACCAGTTCACATTGAACTTTGCTTGCAGCATTTGGAACTTCGTAGCGTACACATAATGGTACGCCCCAAAGGCTATTTGCATCCCCTTTTGAACCGACTGGTAAATAGCGAGTTTGTTTCACATTTAAAAAGACTTTATTACCTTGTTGCTGCAATGAGGTATTCAGCAAAGGTACGCCCGGTTGATCAATAAAACTTTTTACCGCTTTGCTAAAACGCTCAGCCTGACCAGACTGTTCTGCAAGGGAACTGATTAAATCATTGGCGGTGGCACTACCATATTGATGCTTGTTAATATAATTCCGTACGCCTTGTTTGAATTTTTCCTCACCTAAATAACTTTCAAACATATTTAAAACAGCCGCGCCTTTTTGATAGGTAATACCATCAAAAGCAGTTTGAATATCGGCATTACTTAAAATTGGCTGGCGGATACGGCGTACACTGACCAAGCTATCGCTTTTCATCGCGCCCGCCGTATCTACGACTCGTTCCAGATCAGCATTGAATTCAGGGTGCAATTGTTGGGTGATTTTACTTTGCATCCAAGTGGCAAAAGATTCATTCAGCCACAAGTCATCCCACCACGGCATCGTTACTACATCGCCAAACCATTGATGCGCCAACTCATGTGCATTGACATTAAAAGAGCCCTGTACAAATGACACAGGTGAATCTTTGTCTAGCAGCATCAAATAATCTCTAAAGGTAATCAACCCGGGATTTTCCATTGCACCCGCAGCAAAGTCTGGTGCAGCAAGTAAGTCTAATTTGTCGAAGGGATAGCCAAAAGCAAAATAATCTTCTAGCGTTTTTAAAATTGCAGGGGTTTCCGATAAAGCATGCTGCATTTTTGCAGCCTTACCATCTGGTGCAATCCCGCGCAGTTGAATGGCATCTTTGCGCCATTGTGTTGCAGCAATATCTGGCCCTTTCTGTAATTGCCAAGGCCCAACTGCCAGCGCAAGCAAATAAGTTGGTAATGGTTTGGTCTGTGCAAAACTTAAAGTTTTCCAACCTGACTGATCAGTCTGCTCCGATGTCTGATTGGTATTGGCAAAACCTGAATATTTCTCTGGAATGGTCAGACGAATATTAAAAGGCGTTTTAAAACGTGGTTCATCAAAAGATGGGAAAGATTGACGAGCACTAATGGCTTCCATTTGAGTCATGACATAAGGTTTACCTTCAAACTCAATTTTATAGATACCATCAAGTTGCTGATCATAATCTGCATTAAAATCCAGTACTAAACGATATTGCCCAGCAGCTAAGGTCTTGGCAAATTTAATCAGGCTCACACCATCGACTTCTGAAGCCTGTTCATATTTGGCTTTGGTTTTCTGTCCATTTACGGCGCTAATACTCGCCTCTTTTACCGACAAGGATTTGCCATGAATCCATAGATGGTCGGTCGCTTGGGTGAGTTTTAAATGAATGGTGGTTTTGCCCGTATAACCTTTTTGTGCAGGATCAATTTTAAAGTCTAAATCATAAGATTCAGGCACAACCCATTCAGGTAATTTTCCAATTGGAATTTGTTCTTTGCTATTTGATGCAAAAATCTGTGTTGTGGATAAAGAAAGTAATGTTGTCAGTAGCAATTGTTTTTTAAATGAAGGTTTGACCAACATAGGAGATCTGTCCTCTGTAGTTTTTAAAATAAAAAGACGCAGCAAATGGTGTACCACTTCGCTGCATCCACACATCATTGTTAGAATTTATAATTAAACTCCAGCCAGCCCTGACGGCCGAATGGTGAATATGATCCTACTGGATAATATGGCCATCCACCTGTGTCATCGCGTTTCACTTTGTCAAACAGGTTATTCACAATGATTGATGCAGAGGCTTTTGGCGAAATTTGATAAGTTCCGCTCCAATTGACCAAATAGGTCGGGCTTAAGTAAGCGGTTTGATTCCCGTTTGGAATCTTGCCATAGCGATTCACCAAGACGGTCGATGCCCAATCACCTCGATTCCAACTGAGGCTGGTATTGAAACGGTCTCTCCAATCTGGAATGGTTAAGTCTTTAAGATAATTATCTTTCTCGCCGTCTTTAGATTGTTGATATTCACGTTCAAGCACGCGGCTATAATTCACCGTCCACAGGAAATTACCCAAATTTTCAGTTTTCCAGCGCCATTTGCTGGTGAAATCAATCCCGCGAGTATGATCTGAAGCGGCATTAATCGGAACGATATTAATATTCTTGATCACATTTGGATCAACCACTGCATTCGTCGGGTTCCGTTCTACACGCGCTAAAGCATCGACACATTGTGCCGAGTTGATATCTTGTGCGCCCAAACGGCAAGCTGCTTCTAAACGTAAAATTTTATCTTCACTTAAATTGGTCACTAGATTATCAATTTTGATATCCCAATAATCGACGGAAATATCAAATTTATTACTTGGTGACCAAACAAAACCTGCACCATAAGATTTACCCTCTTCTGGCTTTAAATCCTTGTTGCCCGTTAAGGTGTAGTTTGCCCCTGGTGAATAATCTTTAAAACTACATTTATCTAAAGCTTGTCCAGTCTGACTGCAACGTAAATAATCGGTGGTACTTGGGAAATAACCTTTTTGTTTATTTAAAAACAGATAATTCATATCTGGCGCGCGGAAACTGGTCGCATAGTTACCACGAACCAATAAGGTTGGATGTGGTCTAAACTCAAGTCCTGAACCAAACGTGAATTTATCAATACTGTTATCTGACAAAGCATAACGGTCATAACGTCCAGACAGCGTTAAATTTAATGGTTTAGCTAAAGGTAGAAAGAGTTCTGTACCCAATGCCTGACGTGTACGCGCCCCACCATATTCACCACTAGAAGTCGCATTATAGAAGTCACCATTTTCTACCGCTTTATCCGGTTTGATTGTAAAACCTTGACGCCCAATTTCAGCCACAGCAGCCAGCTTGGCCGTTCCTGCTGGGAGTTCAAAAACATCACCATTGGCACTTAAAGTTAAGCTCTGTGCCCAAGACTTGTCTTTTTCTTCTGTCGTGCCCGAAATGGTTCTAAATTCACTTGCTGTTAGTGGTCGACTTAAACGATCCAGATTCGGTGAATAAATCGGAATGCCATCTTGATCTGTCCCCAGTTGCTGACCCAAGAAATATGCATCAACATTCGAGCGTACCAGACCTTGTTTGCGTAATTGACTGGTATAAATCGAGCCATTATAAGCGGCTTCATAACGCCAGCTACTGTCCCCTATATCACCACGAATACCAAAGTTTAAATTTGAGGAGAGCTCTTTCCATTTTTTATTGGCTTGCTCAACATCCCCTAATTCTTCTGGCGCAAAACGTCGTGTCCAGATTTCATAATTTCCTGTGTCTTGATTAAGAAAATAGCCGCTACTTGCACCTAAGGATGTCCATATCGGGCCACGAGTATTATTTTCAATTTGATTGGCACCAATCAAAATATCTGCGAATAATTGTGTTTTTTCATTCAGCTCATAATCCAAACCGAGATAGCCATTTTGGCTGCGATTCTTGGTTTGAACCGTCCAATAGGTCGGTCGTGCTAATCCACTGGCACAGTTATCTGCACCTGTTTTTCCTATATTCTGGACTGATCCTTTAAATAAGCCATCAAATGCATCACAACCACCGATTGAGAGATATTGTCCTGTCTTGGCATTTTTACGCCCAACGATCGTGTCTGGCTTTTCCCCCAAACGTGTTCGGCTCGTCATAAAGTCACGATCAGCTGCCCAAATTGGTTCACGCCCACTCAGCTCAAGTCCATACACCAGATTTAACTTATCCAGTGTTTTACTGCCACTCAGTTGTAAACGTAGGTTCTCGCCACCTTCTTTGGTTCCGCCCGCCTTGATATTAAATTGGGTCCCGTCAGTTTTCTTTTTCAGAATAATATTCACTACACCTGCGATTGCATCTGAACCATATATCGCGGAAGCACCGCCGTTTAATATTTCGATTCGATCAATAATTGCAGTTGGAATATTGGCTAAATTGACAAAATTCACAGAACCATCATATGGCACAGGATAGTCGGCCACCCGATGTCCATTGATTAAGGTCAGAGTATGATTCGGTCCTAAACCTCGTAAACTAATTGCATTGGCGGCAGGCGTAAAGGTATTGCCATAGTCAGCTCCTTGCACAAAGCCAGTATTTTGGGTCAGATTGTTTAATGCATCAAAGGCATTGCTAAAGCCCTGCTTTTCGATATCGGCTGCGGTAATCACAGTTACACTGGTTGGACCATCTTTTTGAGCTTTGGAAATACGTGAACCTGTGACTGCTACACGCACCACTTTATCCGATGTTGCCTTGCTTTGTGGCTGTTCTACATGGGTCTCAGCATAACTTTCTAATGGATGAAGGCAGGCAATAAAGACAAAAACAAAACAACCTTTATTTTTAGCAGCCCCAAGATATTTCAAGTAATTTAAGTACATATTTATGGATGAATAAAATGAAGACCGACCTAATATATCCACTTTTATTTAGTTGATTTATACTCATTTTTTCTAGGGATATGTATGATTAAGATATACCAAAAGGTTAATTCCTTATCATAAAAACTCAGAATAAATTAAAACCTTTTTCCAGAAATAAATTGAACTATCCCAAAATATCGCATTAGCGAACAAGCAAAATTTTTAAAACTATGACCGAACGACAAAAAACTTTGTTTATTTTCTGATAACATAGCTCGCAGCTAGTGAATCATGGATCACAAAAAGCCAAACCATCTACTCAGACAACTGACCTCACTCAAAATTTTAATCATTGATGCTGTAACTCATGACTATGAATATCCAACAGGCCCTTAATCACATTACCAAGAACATTCATCTTACCCAGCCTCAAATGGAAGATGTGATGCGCAGCATCATGCAAGGCGAAGCAACGGAAGCGCAGATTGGTGCACTGATGATGGGCTTACGCATGAAAGGTGAAAGTATTGATGAGATCACCGCTGCGGCACGCATTATGCGTGAGTTTGCTATCAAGATTGATGTCAGTGATATTCCGCATCTCGTCGATATAGTGGGTACAGGCGGTGACGGTCAAAATCTGTTTAATGTTTCAACCGCTTCTAGCTTTGTGATTGCCGCTGCGGGTGCAACTATTGCCAAACACGGTAACCGCGGTGTATCAAGCAAATCAGGTTCTTCTGATGTACTTGAGCAAATCGGGATTCAGCTTGACCTGGATATGCAACAAACTGAACGCTGTATTCGTGAAATGGGTGTAGGTTTCCTGTTTGCGCCAAATCATCATAAAGCCATGAAATACGCTGTTGGCCCACGTCGTGAATTGGGAATCCGCAGTATTTTCAACTTACTGGGGCCATTGACCAACCCTGCTGGCGTGAACCGTTTTGTGATTGGCGTATTCTCAGATGAACTTTGCCGTCCAATTGCTGAAGTATTAAAACAGTTAGGTGCCGAGCATGTACTGGTTGTGCATTCTAAAGATGGTCTGGACGAAATCAGTCTGGCTGCCCCTACTGCTGTCGCTGAACTCAAAGATGGTGAAATTACCGAATGGACACTGAATCCGGATGATGTCGGTATTCCATCTCAAACCTTGTCAGGTTTAGTGGTGAATAGTTCAGAAGAAAGCCTAAAACTGATTAAAGATGCACTAGGCCGTAATAAATCCGACATTGGCGAAAAAGCAGCAAATATGATTGCACTGAATGCAGCTGCTGGGATTTATGTAGCGGGCATTACCAAAACCTATAAACAAGCTATTGAGCTGGCGCAGGATATTCTTTACGGCGGACAAGCGCTCGAAAAAATGAGTATCTTGGCTGAATTTACCAAGACATTGAAACAATATCAGGCAGACTAAGGACTTCTCATGATCGATATTCAAAATACCATTTTAGGTAAAATTGTTGACCGCAAACATGAGGAGCTTGCAGCACGTTTAAAACAACGTAGCTTGCATGATGTTGAACAATGGGCAAAAGAGGCTTCACCTGTACGTGGTTTTGCCAATGCCTTGCAACATAAACGTCCAGCTGTTATTGCTGAAATTAAAAAAGCATCTCCATCTAAAGGCATTATTCGTGCAGATTTCAATCCCGCAGAAATTGCCCAACAGTATGAACAAGCAGGTGCTGCTTGCCTGTCTGTATTAACGGATGTGGATTTCTTCCAAGGCGCGGATGAAAATATTGCTATCGCACGTAATCACTGTGCCCTGCCAGCTTTACGTAAAGACTTCTTGGTTGATCCTTATAATGTCATTGAAGCACGTGCTTTACATGCGGATTGTATTTTATTAATCGTGGCCTGCTTATCCGATCAACAGCTGGAAGAAATGTCGAAAACGGCATTTGAGCAGCAGTTGGATGTGTTAGTTGAAGTGCATGATGAATATGAATTAGAGCGTGCTTTAAAACTTTCTGAACAATGCATTTTAGGTGTGAATAACCGTAATCTTAAAACCTTTGATGTCGATTTAAATACCTCATTGCGTTTAAAGAAATTATTGCCTGCTTCTCGCGTTTTGGTGACAGAAAGTGGTATTGCCACGCCTGCTGATGTAGAAATGATGCAAGCCAATGATATTCATACTTTCTTGGTCGGCGAAAGCTTTATGAAGCAACCTCGCCCAGATCAAGCATTTAATGAATTGTTTGGTCAGCCTGAGCAAATCTAAGCCAATAAGGTTCAAGGTAAAATTCTGCCTTGAACCTTTAAAATGATACTAGAACTAAAATAAGTTCCGAATAAAGAATAAAATTGATGGAACAATATGAATAATTTTTTATTACTCATCGGGTTAATGTTATTAGTGGGTTTCCCTATTTATAGTCATTTATTTTTTTACGAAAAAATTCAGAGTTTTAAAGATCCAAGAGTTTTTTACTACTTAACGATCATTCCTGGATGCATTTTGATTGGCATTGCAATGTATTCATCCCCTGCTCAGACCTTAATGACGTCTCAAGCATGTGGTGTAATCGAACAATATAAGAGATTTCCAAAACGAGACGGTCACTTCGAACGGCTCGCAATTATCATGGACCAATCTGGTTATATTCGTTATTTTGATTTTGATCGCAATTTACCGCGTCTCCAAGCAAATCAGCATATTTGTTTTGAACTATACGATCGCTTTAAAAATAAAGGTTTAAATCAATCTCGAATGATAAAAATTATAAGTGAGTCATCATCTTAAAAATAATGCATTTTTAATTTTCAATCCGCTCTAAAAAACTAATCTCCATAGCCTCCTGAACGTAATACAGTTCAAATCATCACAGATTAAGACTATAATTTCACACCTCTCTCGTATCTTGCCTATTTTTCTAACATTATGAGTAAACACGATTCATCGCTTTCTAAAGATCAGTTTAATTTACTGAAAGCCTTTAAAAAGCAAATCTCTAATCCTCAATCCAGCGCGATTGCAAAACAAGCCGAATCGAAAAAGGCTCAAGCTGCTGCTGAAGAATTGGAAGATACAGAACTTTTTAAAAAAGCCCTACTTGGGGTCAAACCAATCGACAATCAAAATATTGCCGATACCAAAGTGACGCGTAGCAAAAAAGTTGATGCCCAAACCTTGGCAAAACGTGCAGCGGCAGAAGGTGGAGCTGAGCAAGAGCTTACAGAGATTTCAGATACCCAAGCGATCTTAAATCCTGTGGCTAGTCAAGCGGCATTAAGCTACCGCATCGCGACCTTACAGCACAAAGTCTTTGAAGACTTAAAAGCCGGTAAAATTCGCTGGTTCGAGGCTGTGGATCTACATGGTTGTACCGTTGAGCAAGCACGTGCAGCAGTTCTGCAAATCATTCAAATGGCAAAAGAAGAAAACCAGAATGTCATCAAGATCGTGCATGGCAAAGGCCCAGAAGCGATTTTAAAAACCTATGTCAATGGCTGGCTGAGACAGCATCGTGATGTACTTGCTTTTGTCAGCGCGCCTGAAAATCAGGGCGGCACAGGCGCTGTTTTAGTCCTGCTCAAACGCGCTGAAAAGAACCCTAAATTCAAACAGTAATCGGCATTTATATCAAAATTAAGATTTTTAATCGTTTTCTGATACAATTGCCGTTTTTGTTCAACCCACCTAAGTGAACATTGTTATGTCTATGCAGCAATCGTACGCAAATATCTTAACTGCCGTTGGCGAAGACCTAAATCGCCCGGGCTTACAAGATACACCGATGCGTGCGGCGAAAGCTTTTTCTTTTTTAACTTCTGGTTATAGCAAAACGCTTGAAGAAGTTACGAATAGCGCACTCTTCCCTTCCGATAACCATGAAATGGTATTGGTTAAAAACATCGAATTTTATTCGCTTTGCGAACACCATTTATTGCCATTTTATGGCCGTGTGCATATCGCTTATTTACCTGAGGGTCAGGTACTAGGCCTATCAAAATTTGCTCGTATTACTGAAATGTTTGCGCGTCGACTTCAAGTTCAAGAGAACCTGACGCAGCAGATTGCTGAAGCAGTTGCTCAGGTAACTCAGGCCCGTGGTGTTGCAGTTGTGATTGACTCTGCACATATGTGCATGATGATGCGTGGTGTGGGTAAGCAAGAATCGACCACTCGTACGGTTTCTTTTATCGGTGACTTTAAAACAGATAAAGATACGCGTCGCGAGTTCTTGAGCGCTGTACCAGAAAGCTATTAATACGAGTACTGCATATGTCATCCATTCAGTTAGCGGGTTTCGGGCATTTAAAAAATGAAGCCAGCATTGATTACCCTCGACCAGATCGTTTGGTTCAGGGTAATCCTGAACGGCTCACTTATAGCTTGTATGAACATCCGCAGATGGACTGTGGCATCTGGCAGTGTGAAGTCGGTGCATGGAATATTCAATTTGCTGAGAACAAGCAAGAATTCTTTCAGGTCATTGAAGGCATTGTCCGCATCCATGATGCAAAAACCAATTCCTTTATTGAAGTGACTGCTGGCCAAGCAGGCATCATCCCACCTGCATTTGTAGGAACATTTGAAGTGGTGGAAACCGTCAAAAAATACTACGTGATTGTAGAAATCTGATCACTGCGAAATGCACTGATCAAAGCTTTAGCCTCTCTAAAAAAACCGTACATATCCCAAGCCGAATTTATTCCAGTCTTTATGATCTTGCTGTTCGAAATCCCAATTCAAACGCACAGCATCATTTGCACTTAAACTATATTGCAGTTGTGTGCCCACTCTTAAATTCCACTGGTTTAAATCTTGCCAATAGGGTAATTCTACCTGTACAACGCTGTTGATATTATCTGACCATACATTCATGCACCCCACTGTAGGCCCAGCGCCAACACGCCAACTTTTATCCAAGTCCTTTCCACCTTGAATATGACTTTGTAATTGGGCATAGCATAAATGTCGACGATCATAATCCGCCAGACTATAACCCACCTGCATATTTAAATTCATCACGCCATGTTGTTGGTCTTCACTAAACTGGCCTTTCTCAATGCTTTCCTGTTTCCAGCCTAGATTAAAGCCCCACGTTAAAGGTGATTTAAAAGGTTGAATCGGGTTATATGAATTGACAGATAAGAGATCTAAATGCTCGAGTTTAAGCTTGTCATCACGATATTGCAGGCTGCCATCCAGAAACAGTAATTGCGTGCCAGTACGATAGCCACCTTGGGGATCGATCAGATCATGATAAGCCTGACGGTGACCCAGCTCAATAAACTTCTGCCCTTGTACTTCACCCATATTTACCGACACGTTACGCGCATGATGCCCTTCTACAGGCTGCTTTTTCGGTCGGGCTGGTTCCTGACGCTGTTTAGGCACTTCTATCTGGCTACGCTGAGCCAGTAATTGGCGTAATTGTGGTTGAGCAAAATCAGCATCGACCTGATGGCTAATATATTGCAAATATAAATCGTCGTAGGCCATTTCAAGAATTTTGGCCTGCTCAGACGGACTAAAATTTTTTAAAACAGGCTCAGCTTGATTAAGCTCAGTAAACGCAACTTGATGTGCAACTTTAGCTAAAGGCGTGCCATGCTGCTTGGCTTGAGCAAGTAATTGGGTTTCCAGTGCAGGACGGTAGACCACTTCTTTAACCAGATTTTGTTGGTCAACAGCCTTCAAAGTTTCAATTGGAATAGCAGCATAATTAAACTGCTGTTTTAAGTTTAAATTTGGACGTACCAGATCGATCAGGCCGAGCAAGCGGTAAGCACAGTTATCGCTGACGAAATAATAAGGAAAACTCACATGCTGCATTTCCCAGATATGCTCGACCAGAAAACGGGTTTCTTCAGAGGTTAAATTCAGCTCATATTCCCATAGATCACGGCTTTCAAAATCGCCATATTCTTTGACCTTACGGTAGTACGGCATCAATGAATATTCACCGGGATACTGTCCAGTTAAGCCCTTCCATGCATAAGACCAATTATCATCCCCTTTCACCGTTGCAGCGTAATTGACTGCATACGAGACCAAATTAAGCTGTTTCTGATCTTTAGGGTCTAGACGCAATAAAGTATGTCCAAACATCGAACTTGGATTGCCCATAAAGTCAGTGGCATAAATCAGGGTAGCCTTATACGGCTTGATCTGGTTAATCCAGTCCTCAAACTCAGTACAATTGACTGGAGGAAGTTGTGTCGACTCAATATTCAACTGCTGCATCAACCAACGGCTTCGCGCAGGAAATTTACATCGTATCGATTGATTATCGGTAGCTTCCAGAAATAAGGCTTTAATATCTGCTTGTAATTCGCTTTTTAAATTCGTTTTGCCATCTTTGGCATAAAAGTAACCTGCATAACTGACTTCACTGTTTTGTTTTTGGTCAGCATACATCAAGCGTTGCCATGTGATTTGCTGGTCTAATTGTTTTTGTTGAACAAGGTCTAAATATTGCTGTAAATCAGATTCAACCAAGGCATGTGCAAAATGGCACATCAAAGATGCTATCGCAAAAGTAATTAATTTCATTCAGCAGCAAATATTTTTAAGTATAAGGAAAATAGCGATAAGAAAACCCTGCCATCAAGACAGGGTTTTATCATGCAGCAAATTAAACGTATGCTTTAAGCACCGCATCTTTTGCCATCACGCCTTGTAAAGCGTCTAGAACTTGAAGTGAATTTGTATTTTTGCTTGAGTAAATTTCTGCAAAATTGGCTTTAGATACAGCAAAGAAACGTGCTTTATCATTGGCTTTAATTTGCATTAATTCAGCAAGAACATTTAAGCTTTCGCCTTGACCAACAGCCATATCACGCGCTAAAGCTTCAGCATTTTCATTGGTAAATGTCACCACTTGAGCTGTGACTGTTCCACCCTGACGGCAGCCTAAAGTACCGAAGGTAATACCGAGTAACTGGTTGGTAAAGATACCATTGGTTGTTGCAGCAAGAATTTTAGGTGCAACACCTTTTTTACCCGCCCAAACTTGTGTACCCACACCACAACCCACATCATTATCAGCCATTGCTACAGTTGAACCAGCGGCTAACAATGCAGCTAATGCAATTTTCTTTAACATAGGAACGATCTCCAGTATCAATTATTTTTAACTATTTGTTATCACTATTGTGTTGTGTAATTCTTCTTACACAGGAATTAAAATAACCAGCTTGACTTGTTTTAGCAAATAAATTTTTAAATATATCTGAAATATTTATATCAGGGGCAAAAGCCCCATTCTCTCGACAATTTTAATTTAAGCGCCATATCCCATGTTTATCTCGTGTGCCAAGAATCTTTAATACCAAAACCAGACTCAGTAATAATAATAAATACCAAGAGCCTAATTTGCCCCAACCCACCATATGCCATGCATCTACCTGACTTGGATAGAGCCAGATTTGATAGAAAGTACTAATGTTTTCAGCAATCCAGATCAGGAAAGCCAACAACAGTAAAATCGGTAACATCGGCACTTTAAAGCGATATTGTTGCAACTGAAAATAAAGTTTGGTCTTCCAGAAAATCACAACACTCCATATAAATAAAGCCACCCGAATATCTGGAATAAAGAACTTGGTCATAAAGTTTAAATAAGATAAAACCGCCAAACACAGCATATTGCCAAATTGCGGTAAAGACTCAAAAGAGACCTGATAAAGCCGTAATGACCGAGCGAAAAAACTACCCACGGCTGAATACATAAATCCAGCAAAGAGTGGCACAGTCCATAATTTAAAAATGGCTGGTTGCGGATATTGCCAAGATGCAATCGCAGGATGAGTCAGGAATATCTCCATCCCCATGGCCAGGATATGGAATAAGGCAATAACCTTCGCTTCTGCCCATGATTCTAACTTTAAATAAACCAGACAAACCTGAATGACTAGGGCATAAAACAGCAAATAATCATAACGGAAGAAGCCCCAGTACTCATGACTTCCCATGGGTGCAGTGACAGCAAATGCGATCAGCAACAATAACCCAAATAAGGCAGCCGAAGCTGCCTTAGTGATAAAACTAAGAGGTAATACAATAAACTGCACGAAACTGATCCTAGCGTGTTTAACGTTGAAGTGTCTGTTAACTATCAGCCTAAATATTTCGCGCTGTATTCATGTACTGTATCCACAAAAATTTTCGGTTGAGCCGGATCGACCCACTGGGTAATACCATGACCCAAGTTGGCGATATAACCTGTTTTCTCACCATTGGCATAGGCATCATCCAGCATGGCTTTGACGGATTTCTCAATCGAAGCAGCTGAACCATAAAGTACGGCTGGATCTAGGTTACCCTGTAAGGCAGCACGTCCTGCAATCACATCACGTGCGGTATAAAGCGGTGTAGTCCAGTCTAAACCAAATGCATCTGCACCCGTAGTCAGCATATTCTCTAACCACTGTCCGCCACCTTTAGTAAAGACAATAATCGGAATACGGCGACCATCTTTTTCTCTTTGCAATCCAGCAATGATTTTGGTCATATAATTCAATGAGAACTCAACATATTCTCTATGCGCCAGCGCACCGCCCCAGCTATCAAAAATCTGGATCGCCTGAGCACCCGCATCAATCTGAGCATTGAGATAGTCAATCACTGAATCTGCAAGATGATCCAATAACGCATGCAACACTTCTGGCTGTGCATACATCATATTTTTGGTGAAACGAAACTCTTTACTTGAGCCACCTTCAATCATATAAGTGGCTAAAGTCCAAGGGCTGCCAGAAAAACCGATTAATGGCACTTGCCCATTTAAAGCTGAACGAATGGTCGATACCGCATTCATCACATAAGCTAAATCTGACTTGGCATTTAATTTCGGCAGATTTGCGACATCTTGTTCGGTACGTACTGTTTTATGAAACTTTGGGCCTTCACCAGTTTCAAAATACAGACCTAAACCCAAAGCATCAGGAACCGTTAAAATATCCGAGAATAAAATTGCTGCATCTAGCTCATAACGGCGTAGAGGCTGCAAAGTTACTTCACAAGCAAATTCGGTATTTTTGCATAAAGAGAGGAAATCACCTGCCTGTGCACGCGTTTCCCGATATTCTGGTAAATAACGCCCTGCTTGACGCATCATCCATACTGGCGTGGTGTCTACAGGTTCACGTAATAAAGCTCGTAAAAAACGATCATTTTTCAACGTTGTCATTACCAATCTCTAAATTTTTTCATATAAAGCGCATGATAACAAAGTTAGGCTGGAATTTATAATTCGAATTCCATACAAAATTCATGACTTAAAATAAATTTTCGCTTTGACACAAAACTGCTACTGCAAGCGCGCTCATTTTCTGTAATACTTGCAATATCTTATATCTCAATATGAATAATTCATAAGGTTGAATTACATGTTTGTTCGCTCATTACTCGCTATGAGTTTAAGTTGTATTCTTGCTAATGTTGCTTTCGCTGCTCCAACAACTGAGCAACCATTAAATCCAAAAAAAATCGCTGGCTCAGTACAAGATCCGATTGATCCTCTGGCTATCGAGCGTCCAGCTTCAAGTGTTACTGCCCAGCCTGCCTCAAGTGTTGCAGCTCAACCTGCCTCGAGTGTGGTCGCCCAAGCTGCATCTGAGCCTCAAGTAAATACTGGCGCTGCTTCGGTTGTATCGCAAAAATTAGAAAATACATCTGACTCAACGACCTCAAAGACTGTTGCTCCTACAGCTAAAGTTTCATGGACGCTGGACAGCATGAATAATGCTGAATGGCCTGAAGGTTTACCTAAAGGACAACTACCAGCTTATGCACGTGCACATGTCATGTTAAACAATGCACATGCTTCACCTGGTGCTATTGATGGTTCAAATGGTAAAAATACCTTAAAAGCGATTGCGTCATTCCAGCAAATGAACGGTATTACCCCAACGGGTCAGTTGACCAAAGAAACATGGGATGCCCTCGTTGCCAAGCAAACTAAGCCAGCTTATGTAGAATACACGCTGACTGATGCTGACTTTAAAGGCCCTTATGCGGATTCAATCCCATCAGACTATGCTTTACAAGCAAAAATGAAAGGTTTGTACTACACCCGTGTTACAGAAATGCTGGGTGAAAAATTCCATATGGATGAGGCTTTCTTAAAGAAACTGAATCCTACGGCAACATTCAAAAAACCTGGTGAAAAAATTATTGTAGCCAATGTACGCAATGATTTACCTGAAGATATTCACTTGATCGTGGCACATAAAGGCGCGCGTCAACTGTATTTATTCAACAGCAATAACCAGATGATTGCCTCATTTCCTGCAACAATTGGCAGTACTGATACGCCTTCTCCGACAGGTACCTATAAAGTAGTGGGTGTAGCGAAAAACCCTTGGTATAGCTACTCGCCATCAAACTTTGTGCAAGGTAAAAACCTTAAACCCCTTTCTTTACCACCAGGTCCAAATGCACCAGTGGGTAATATCTGGATTGGTTTAAGCAAAAAATCATTTGGTATTCATGGTACGCCAAATCCGTCTTTAATCTCTAAAACAGCATCACACGGTTGTATCCGTTTGACTAACTGGGATGCTAACGACTTGGGCGCGAAAGTACGTTCAGGCGTGACTGTAAAATTCTTGGAATAATTTAAAATTATTCTAAACAAAAAACCGAATATCGATTCTGATATTCGGTTTTTTTATTGCTTAAATATTTTCTTCTAAGGTCGGTAATGGTTGATAGTAAATCTGGTTACGTCCTAGTTGCTTAGCACGATATAAAGCTTTATCGGCTGTATGAATCAGCATTTCCTGACTGATTTTTGCATTACCATTAAACACGGTAATGCCCAGACTAATAGTCACATAATGAGAAACTGTCGATTTGTGATGTGGGATCATTAAGCGGTCAATCGCGCGGTAGATATTGGTTGCCACCGCATAAGCGCCTTGAGCCGACGTTTCAGGAAGTAGAACCACAAATTCTTCGCCCCCGTAACGCGCCACAAAATCCATATGTCGAATTGAGCTTTTTATGGTTTTTGCAATTTCAGCAATGACCTGATCCCCCATCTGGTGACCATAGAAATCATTATAGTTTTTAAAATAATCAATATCGATAAACAGCACAGACAAAGGCTTATGTTCTTTACACGCTTTCTGATAATGATAGGTACACATTTCTTCAAAAGTACGGCGGTTTGACACATTGGTCAGTTCATCATGCTGACTTAAATGTAATAATTCGGAAGCTTGAAGACGTAGAATCTGCTCATCAATTTCCGATATTTTCGACTTAATGAATATTTTTCTTTCTTTGGAGGTCAGCATGACACTAATTGAAAAACCTAATAATAAACTTCCAATCAATGTCCTCCCGATCATGAGAAAATCACAGGGAATATGAAATAGATATAAAAATCCAAGAATCGATATTGCTGCGAAAGAACCAATCCACAACATATGTACGGGTCGAATGCCACTCAGGATAAAACCCAGCATATATAGGAATGCCACCAGCACCATAGCCTGATTTTGTAAGATGACATTCGACACACTCATCATGAGTAATGAGGTCAATACGATTGTAAAAAAAACAATCACACAGACGGCTGGATAAAATAAGGAATTGACTTGTTTAAAACGGGACACTGCCCAAAACAGGAAAAGCGCAGCACCCACCACAATCAAGCTCAGGATGCTATAAATAAAATCCAGAACAAAATTTTCGCTGTTTCGAATCACAATAAAATTAGAAGGTAATATCAACAGCACAAAAATAGTATAGGTAATGACGCCTTGTCCGAAAAACTGAATCGCATTAATTCGCGTTCGGTCGACATTAAACTTCCAGAATTCATTTTCCAGTGCTTGAGGTAAGGTTTGATGGGCATTTTTGGACTGGATATGCTGGGCAACAAGCTGCTCTAGATCTTCTTTTGACCGCCTTAATTGATCAAGATCATATTGGTTATCCATCCCGAATACTCTTTTTATAATGCACTATTCTTGTGCCGCATAAAAATAACACAATTTCTCATTTTGTCATGTGCTTTGCTTAACCACTTATCCGTAATTGTAGTTACCATTTTCACGGTTTATGCATTATTATTTGTATTATTTTTAAGTTTGAAGTAGACCTTGAATACTCTTACACTCTTGCAACCCGATGATTGGCACGCACACCTGCGTGATGGTTTAGCTTTAAAACGCACTGTCCCTGATTTAGCCAAACAATTTGCACGCGCAATTTGCATGCCGAATCTTGTTCCACCTGTTAAAACTGTCGAAGAAGCTTTAGCTTATCGCGAACGTATTCTGGCGCATGTTCCTGAAGGTCTGAATTTTGATCCGCGCATGGTGCTTTATTTTACTGACCATACCTCTCCAGATGAAGTTCGTAAAATTAAAGAATCTGAGTTCGTTAATGCAATTAAGCTTTATCCTGCTGGTGCAACCACCAACTCGGATAATGGCGTAAGTGATATCCGTAAGGTATATGGCGTTATTGAACAACTTGAGGAACATCAGGTTCCTTTATTGCTTCATGGCGAAGTGACTCATAATCACGTCGATATTTTTGATCGTGAAAAAAGATTCCTGGATGAAGTCCTGTCACCGCTCCTCAAGCAATTCCCTCAATTAAAAGTCGTGCTAGAACATATTACAACAAGCGACGCGGCTAATTTTGTGCTTGAGCAGGATCGTAATGTTGCTGCAACAATTACCCCTCAACATTTACTGTTTAACCGTAATGACATGTTGGTTGGTGGTGTTAAGCCGCATTTCTACTGTTTGCCGATTTTAAAACGTCAAACCCATCAAACGACGTTATTAGAAGTAGCGACCAGCGGCAATCCAAAATTCTTCCTTGGCACAGACAGCGCACCACATGCGCAAAATGCCAAAGAGAATGCATGTGGATGTGCAGGCTGCTATAGCGCACCAAATGCCATTGAGCTTTATGCACAGGCATTTGACCAAGTCGGTAAGCTAGAACGTCTGGAAGGTTTTGCCAGCATGTTTGGTGCTGACTTCTATGGTTTACCACGTAATACTTCAACAATCACTTTAGTGAAAGAAGAAAATACGGTTGCCGAGTCTTTTGATTATCTTGAAGATCAAAAAATTATTCCACTTCATGCAGGCAAAACACTGCAATGGAGAAAAGTGTGACACAAGAAGAAAACAAAGCTCCTGTGATTGGTCAGCGTTTTCGTGGATTTTTGCCTGTTGTCGTCGATGTCGAAACAGCAGGTTTTAACTCACAAACCGATGCATTGCTTGAAATCGCGTGTATTCCAATTGTTTATGATGAAAACGGTCAATTTGTACCAGGCCCATCATTCCAAGCGCATATCAACCCATTCGAAGGTGCCAATCTGGATCGACGTTCGCTCGATTTTATTGGTATTGATCCTTCTAACCCGATGCGTATTGCCATGGCTGAAGATGAACGTACTGCTTTACGCCGTATTTTCAAATCTTTAAATGAAGTCCGCAAAGCTCAACAATGTACCCATGCGGTCTTGGTGGGACACAATGCGCACTTTGATTTAGGTTTCCTGCAAGCTGCAATTGCACGCTCTGGAACAAAGAATCAGAATCCGTTCCATAGCTTTTCAGTCTTTGATACGGTGACGTTGAGTGCGGTGATGTTCGGGCAAACGGTGTTGGCGCGTGCCTGTATTCAGGCTGGAATCGAGTTTGATGGCAAAGAAGCACACTCTGCGTTGTACGATACACAGAAGACTGCTGAACTGTTTTGCTATATTTTGAACAAACTGTCTCCTCACCTTCTTGACACTTTGGTGACAGACCCCTAATATACACCCACCTCAAGAAGTCCCTATCGTCTAGAGGCCTAGGACATCGCCCTTTCACGGCGGTAACCGGGGTTCGAATCCCCGTAGGGACGCCAAATTCAAAAAAGCCACTGCATTATTTAGACAGTGGCTTTTTTATTGCCCGAATAAAAAGGACTCCGAAGAGTCCTAGAAAACATTACGCTGACTTACGCGAATTGACTCGGCCTTTCACCACAGCCTTGATATTTCCTTTCGCATAGTTTAAAAATACCAATAAAGGTGATAATTTTGGATTTGGTTTTTTGCCTTGCCCAATCGCCTTAAATTGCGCTGCATACCAAATGATTTCCATGATTGCCATTTTATCAACAAATGGAATCCCTGTTTTAATCTGATTTACCGCATAACGGACATCATGCCCTGCAATTAAACGCTCTGGCAAATCTGGTTCTACCGCTAAAGGACGCGCAATTCCAATGAAATCACAAGCACCGCTGGCCAAAGCCGCATTCATTCCTTCGACTGTACGGAAACCACCTGTCACCATCAATTTACATGACACATGCTGACGAATCTTTTCGGCAAATTCCAAGAAATAAGCTTCACGGGCAATGGTACTGGCTTTACGCTTTTCTGCTTTTGCACCCGCCATCGCAGGTGCTTCATAGGTACCGCCTGAAATTTCAATAATATCGATACCTGCTGCATCAATCGCTTTAAATACAGTAATGACATCTTCTTCAGTAATGCCACCACGCTGGAAATCAGCCGAGTTTAATTTAACCGAAATGATGAAATTTTCAGAGGTCTCCGCACGTACTGCTTTATAAATTTCCAGCAAGAAACGCATACGGTTCTCGATTGAACCGCCCCACTTATCAGTACGTTTATTGGTTAATGGTGATAAAAACTGGCTGATTAAATAACCATGAGCACCATGAAATTGTACCCCTTCAAAACCTGCCTTTTCACAAACAGCAGCAGCGGTCGCAAAACGCTGGATAATATCCAGAATTTCATCATGCGTCAGCTCACGTGGCGTTCCAAACATGGTGGCCAGTACAGGACTAAAAGGTACAGCCGAAGGTGCAACCGTTTCTTTATTTAATCCTTTCGGACACTGACGACCTGGATGTGACAACTGGATCAATTGCACCATACCGTGTTTTTTACCGACAGCAGCCCATTGCTTTAACTTTTCCAGATCACGCTCAGTTTCAATTGCCACTACACCCGGTTCATTCTTGGCGCCAATATTCACCATCACATTACCTGTAACGGCGCACCCTAAACCACCTTTCGCCCAAGCTTCATATAAACCAATCAGCAAATCATTCGGTTGCCCTGCATCATTGGCAAGTGCTTCACTCATTGCCCCTTTAATGATGCGATTTTTAAATGTGGTATTACGTATCTGAATACTGTCTGCAATCTGACTCATGGCCATCCTCTGCTACAATTAGAGTGTTTGCTCTAATTTAATCCGATTATTAGTGGTGTCAATAGCTGTTCCGACAAATTGACAATATCACATGTCAGTTTATTTACAATGAGGATATCCACTGGCAGCAATCAGCTGACGGGTATATTCCGTCTCAGGCTGGGCAAATAAAGTCTCGGTTGCCTGATATTCCAAGGCTTCCCCTTCATGCATCACCAGTACTTTTTGACACAGGGCTTTAATGACTTGCAAGTCATGACTAATGAACAGATAACTGATTTGTTCTTGCTGTTGCAAACGTCGTAACAATTGAATGATTGCAAGCTGGGTAGATCGATCCAACGCAGAGGTGGGTTCATCCAGAATAATCAGTTTCGGTTGCACCACCAAAGCTCGCGCCAATGCAACTCGTTGCCGCTGACCGCCTGAAAGCTGATGCGGATATTTGTCTTTATCCTCGGGAGATAACTCAACCTTGAGCAAGGCTTCGTCAATTTTTGCAGCGTATTGTTGCGGGGAAATCGTTTGGCGTTTAAGCCCTTCACCAATGCTCTGCTCAACGGTCATTCGTGGATTTAAACTGCTGAAAGGATCTTGGAATACAATTTGAAGCTCACTACGAATCGGCCGAAGCTGTTTCTGGTTAAGCTGATTAAGATCTCGTGTCTGAAAGCTAATTTCCCCTTCACTCGCAACCAAACGTGCAATTGCCAAGGCGATTGAGGACTTGCCTGAACCACTTTCTCCAACAATCCCCAAAGCCTCACCTTGCATTAGAGTAAAACTGATTGATTCAGCAGCAACTTTATAGGCCTGAATCCGAGGAAATAAACCTCTTTTGACGGGATATTTTACCGTGACATTTTTAAGTTCAAGTAATGGTTCTGAAGGTTCTAACAGCAAAGCTTGCCCAAAATCGTGATTCAATAAATTTTGCGTATAAACGCTCTGAGGACACCTAAAAATTTCAGCGCTGCTTGCCTGCTCTTCTAGCCGTCCCTGATTCAGCACCACCACATGATCTGCATATTGCTGAACAAGATTGAGATCATGGCTAATCAAAATCATCGCCATCTGTCGTTGTTGCTGTAGTTTTTTCAGTAGCATCAAGACCTGTGCCTGTAACACCACATCTAAAGCGGTCGTCGGCTCATCAGCAATTAAAATATCTGGCTCTAAAGCCAAGGTCATGGCAATCATAACGCGTTGACGTTGACCGCCTGACAATTCATGTGGATAGCGCTTTAAAAGATATTCCGCTTCAGGCAAGCCCACATCTTCTAACAAGCGCAACGTGTTTTGTCGTACCGCAGATTTTGCAGAACCTTGTAAAATCAGGCTTTCCCTAAGCATTCTTTCTACAGTATGCAAAGGATTCAATGCTGTCATGGGTTCCTGAAAAATCATGGCAATTTTCTTACCACGTATTTGCTGCAACTGCGGTTGACTCAGTTTCAGTACATCCTGATCCTGAAATTGAACTGCACCTGTCACCTTTAATGTCGGAGCTAATAAACCCAATAAGGCCAACGCAGTAATGGATTTACCTGAACCACTTTCCCCCACAATGGCAACGGTTTGTGCAGGATAAATCTCAAAACTGACATCCTCAAGCAACTTCTCAGCGCCATTACAAATACTGAGCTGCTGTACTTTAAGTAAAGGTTGATTTAGAGGCAACTTATCGTCTTGGATCAAATGCATCACGTGCCGCCTCCCCAATATAAATCAGTAAAGACAAAACGATTGCCAAGCTAAAAAAGCCCGACAACACCAGCCACGGCGCATCCAGATTATTTTTCCCTTGTAATAATAGTTCTCCGAGTGAAGCTGAATCAGGTGGCAAGCCATAGCCCAGAAAATCAAGTGCAGTTAAAGCAATAATATTTGCCGTCAGCATAAAAGGAATCTGCGACAGGCTAGAACTCATCGCATTGGGTAAAATATGCTTAAAGATAATCTTATGCTGACTGACACCCAATGCTTGCGCCGCACGAACATAATCAAAATTACGGGCACGGAGAAATTCAGCACGTATTAGGCCGACCAGCTCTGTCCAGCCAAAAAGCAACATGATCACAAATAACCAATACACGCTTGGGCTAAACATACTGACCAGAATCATCACAATGAAAAGCATCGGTAAGCCACCCCACACTTCCAGAATGCGCTGCCCAATCAAGTCAACCCAGCCACCATAATAGCCTTGTATCGCCCCGACCATAATCCCAATCACAGCAGAACACAATGTGAGTGCAAATCCAAATAAGAGCGAAATCCGCAGACCGTACAGGATTCGGGCAAATACATCACGCCCCTGATCATCCGTGCCAAGCCAGTTCTGTGTGCTCGGTGCAGAAGGAACAGGTACAGCCAAAGACAGATTCGGCGATTGATAAGAAAAAGCTACAGGAGGTGAAATCATCCAGCCATGCGTCTGTATCAACTGCTTGACGACTGGATCTTGATAATCCGTTGCCGTTTCAAATTCCCCACCAAATGTGGTTTCTGGATAATCTTTCAGAATCGGAAAATAAAAAGACTGCTCATAACGCACCAGCAAAGGCTTATCATTGGCAATCAGTTCCGCCAGCAAAGACAGGACAAAAATAATCAAGAACAGGATCAAACAGCGAAAACCCAGCTTATTTTGCCGAAAACGATCAAATCGCGCTTGCATTAAGGGTGATATCATTGTCCACCTCTTGATTCAAAATCAATCCGCGGATCAATGAGGTGATAAAGCAAATCACCCAGTAAACGTAAAATCATTCCGAACAAGGTAAATAAAAACAAGGTACCAAAAATAACAGGATAATCACGCTGGGTAATCGCCTCGAACCCCAATAATCCAATCCCATCCAGATTAAAAATGATCTCGATAAATAAATTACCGACAAAGAAAATCCCCACCAACGTTTCTGGCAAAGCAGCAACCACAATCAAAATCGCGTTACGAAAGACATGCCCATATATCACCTGATTTTCACTTAATCCTTTCACTCGGGCTGTTAATACATAAGGCTTGTTCAGCTCTTCTACAAATGCATATTTGGTCAGGTAGGTACGTGCGGCAAAGCTACCGAGCAGCATACTCAGAATCGGCAAACACATGTGCCACAGATAATCTTTGATTTTTGCCAAGAAGCTTAACTGGGAGAAATTTTCAGACACCAGCCCTTGCAATGGAAACCATTGCAAATAACTGCCGCCCGCAAAAAAGACGATCAATAAAATGGCAAAAACAAACGATGGAATGGCATAACTAACTGCCAATAATAACGATGTGGATTGATCAAACAGCAAACCATTATTTTTTGCTTTTTTAATGCCGAGTGGAATAGCAATCAGATAGATCAGAAAAGTACTCCACACCCCCAAAGACAAGGTCACAGGCAGCTTTTCATATAAAAGTTGCGTGACGGGTTTATCTTTAAAAAAACTGGTACCAAAATCCAGATGCATATACCCTTTCAACATCAGCCAGAAACGTTCTGTTGCAGGCCGATCAAAACCATACTGAGCTTTGATTTTTTCAATCATTTCGGGGCTTAAACCACGTGCACCCTGATATTGTGCTAGATTAGCCAGATTAGACTGCCCGCTTGCTCCTGCGCCTAAACCTTGTGCATTCTGAATTTGCTGAATGGCCTGTTCAACTGGCCCGCCAGGAGCAATTTGCACAATCAAAAAATTAATCAATAAAATGAAAAATAATGTCGGGATCATCAACAACATTCTTTTTAGAATATAGTGAACCATTGAAATCGAACCCTTATTAATTTATTTACTAAGTTTTTATGAAATCTAACTTGAGAGAAAATACGCGGAAATGTCATCCACAACCTGCGTGTTTTTAATCAAGATCATGTTTTTGCGAAATAATAAAAAAGGTCCAATAAGTAAACAGGTTTCGTGGTGAGCTGCGATTATAGCAGCGCAAGAAGCCTTTCTTCCGCAGCGTAGCTTCTTATTAGGCGAAACCAAAGTCACTCCAGCTGAAAAACTTATCCTGAAATTAAGATGGGAACTCGATGACTCCGTAATATTAATCTAACAACTTCATCAAACGCTAGTTAAAACCATTCTAATTAATGCTTTTGTATAGACTGCTCCTGTTTCTTCGCCTTATCTGTATCCACCCACCAATATTCCCATCCTACAGAAAGCTTTGGCTTCACCGATGGCTGTTGATAAATATCCCAATAGGCAAACCAGCGTTCAGGTTTTCCATAAGTCAGAATCTGGTAATAACCCGCACGTAACAGACGATCAAGCACACGGGTATAGAGCACAACTTCTTCACGTGTTTTAGCCATAACAATGTTTTCGATCATTTGATCAATTACAGGATTTTTAATACCTGAATAGTTATAGTTACCCGATTCATCTGCTGCTGCACTTCCCCAAAACTGAGCCTGTTCTTTACCAGGTGTTAAGGTCTGTGGCAATTTCAGCACCATCATATCAAAATCCTGACGACGAATGCGTTCCATGTACTGAGGAACATCGACCTGTCTAAGATTAACCTGAATGCCCAATCTTTTCAGGTTCCGCACAAAAGGCATCAGCTCACGTTGCGGATTGTCCTGCTGCATCAATAATTCAATTTGAATGGCTTTACCTGTGCGATCATATAATTTGCCATCACGAATCACATAACCCACATCTTTTAAAATCTTTTGCGCCATCAGTAAATTGTTCCGATTAAAACCACTGCCATCTGAAACAGGATAGCGCCAATCAGTCAATACGCCTTGTCGCATCAGCGGATTCAATTGTGCCAAATAAGGTTTGAGTATGTTTAACTCAGCAGCACTCGGGCGGCCTGTAGAGGCCAGATCGGTATTATCAAAATAACTTTGTAAGCGCTGATTTTGATTAAAAAATAAAGCTTTATTCTGCCATTCAAAATCATAGGCATAGGTCAATGCCTGACGTAAGCGAATGTCATTTAATGGAGCGCGACGGATATTAAATACCAGACTTTGAATATCAAGCGGTGTGGCTAACCGTGCTTTGTATTTTTTGACCAAGCCTGATTTCGCAGCTGGAAAATTATAGGAGGTGACCCAATTCCGGATATTTTTTTCTTCGTATAAATTAAATTGCCGTGATTTAAAACCTTCGAAACTAACATCTAAATTTCGGTAATACACATATTTCAGCCGATCAAAGTTATAACGCCCCTTATTAACAGGCAAATCTTTGGCCCAATAGTTCGGACTGCGTTTATAGGTGATACTGCGTCCAGCATCAATACGCTCTACCATATAAGGCCCAGAACCGACAATCGGTTGCAACGTGACCCGACTAAAATCTTTATTTTTCCAGTCCAGTTTTGAATAGATCGGTAAGCTCGCCACGATCAGGGGCATCTCGACATTATTTTTGGATTTAAAAATGAATTTAACCTGATATCTAGACAGCACTTCCGTTCTTGCCAAATCAGACAAATACATCTGAAAGCCGAGATTGGCTTTGGTTTGATAGGTATCAAAGGTAAATTTGACGTCTTCTGCTGTTAACGGCTGACCATTATTAAAACGGGCTTTGGGATTTAAATGAAAAGTCACAGTTTGCAAATGGTCAGGGTCATAACTGACCTTTTCAGCCAGTAAGGGATACATCACCCGCGGTTCATCCAGCGAACGATCCATCAGGCTATCAAACAGATAGTTCACCCCCTCAGTCGAACTTCCCTTGCCATTCATGCTATTTAAATTATCGAAGGTCCCCAGACTGGATTGGCTCAGCATCCCACCTTTAGGCGTATTGGGATTGGCATAAGGCATTGCTTTAAGCTGGGCATATTTAGGCTGCACATGCATAGCTAGATAAGGTGTGGTTTGCATGGCTGCAAATGAAAGCGGAGCAAAAAGGCTTAGTCCATACAATAGACTAAGCCTTTTTGTGCAAAGCAATGAGTTCATGCTGAATTACAAGCTAGGAACTTTAATCACATCACCAATGCGTAATTGAGTACTTGGGGTTAAGTCATTCATTTCTGCCAATGCGTTGGTTTCCATGCCATAACGACTTGCTAAACCAATCAGCGTATCGCCACGTTTAACTTTATACTCGGCAATGGTTTTCGGAACCAAGATATTTTGTCCACGTTGCAAACTGGCATTGGCTTTCAGATTATTTAAATCTGCTAACTCACGACCTGACATACCAAAACGATTGGCAATACTATTCAGAGATTCGCCTGCTTTTACGCTATAGCGTTCGGTATTACGGCTTGGCGCTGCGGCCTTAGGCGCTGTATCGACACTTGCTGTTTCAGCTTTAGGTGCATCGCCTGTCAATTTCAAACGCTGACCGATACGCACGTTACTGGTACGGGTTAAGCCATTTAAGCCTGCCAGATAATCCAGCTGTAAATTATAGCGGTTTGCAATGTTACCTAAAGTATCACCTGACTTCACAGTATAGACTTCTGGCGTGCTGTCTTCTCTCGATTTTGTATTGCTGCTGGTCGCCGTTTTTGTAGGAACATCGCCTGTTAATTTCAAACGTTGACCTACCCGTACACCCGCAGTTCGTTCCAGACCATTCAGGTCAGCAACATAGCTCAATTGCAGATTGTACTTGGCAGCAATCGCATTCAGGCTATCACCCGACTGAACCACATACTGATCAGGGACTGTTGAACCTGCTGGAATCTTTAAGCTTTGACCTAAACGAACACCGCTATTTGTCTTCAAATTATTGAGTTCAGCCAACTCGCTCAAGCTAATCTTTGACTTGGTTGCAATACTCGATAAAGTATCACCACGTTGCACAGTATAATTTTCAGTTTTATAACTGGTCGATGCAGTTACATTTTCGTATTTAATGCTGTTTTTAGCAGGCTCAGCAGCTTCTTCTGTTTGAGAAACCTCATGCAATGGAACATTGATTTTCTGTCCCACAAATAGACTACTGCCCGCAGTTAAGCCCGAAGTTAAAGAAGCCAATTCCTGATTTGACAATGCATAGCGATCAGCAATCAGTTTCAAGTATTCGCCACGTTTAACCGTATAAGATTTTGTTGCAACCTTAGATGTTGCGGCCGCTTTTGTCTCATTATTACGGGTACTTTGCTGTGCGGTACGTGGATTATTTTTAGGCTCAATCAGCGTAAGTCGTTGCCCAACAAATAAACCATCAGTCACAGACAGATTATTATAATCAGCGAGCTGCTTCAGGCTTAAATCAAAACGTGAAGCCAAATTCGTTAAGCTATCACCTGATTGCACCACATAGCTCTCAGGTTTCTCAGCTGCTTTTGGAGCTTCTGCTTGTGGTTTGGCATTGTATAAATACAAACTTGCGCCAACAAATAAAGTTCCGTTTGGATCAATCTGGTTCCACTGGGCGATATCGCGCCAGTTCACGCCATTTTTCTGAGCAATAACCGCTAAGGTATCTCCAGGTTGTACCACATAGGTACTGCGTTTGCCTTTCGGCGCGGTCACGACAACATCGGTATCTGTCTTGATATAAGGCTTACCTTGGTTACGTTTAGCGTCTTCACTATTTGCTGTGGCACTATCTTCAACCAGATTTTTTGGATAAGCAAAGCCCTTGCTGACTTCCTGACCTTTCTCATCTGCCACGGACTGGCTGGTTTGAATCGCAGTCAGTTTAATCTTGCCATCAAATGGATCGACAATCTCGGTGCCTTTCGGCGCAATTGCCTTAATTTCTGCAACGACCTGATCACGCTCAGCCTGAGTGGCTTGTGGCTCTAAAGCTTGAGCAACAGTTTCCTTTTTGCCTTCTTCCTTGATTGCAGCCGTGATTTTCTCACGCTCTTGCGCAGAAATTGGTGGCTCGGTTTTCACAGGTTTAATATTAGTAGCAGGTGTAATTGCCACTGGAATACGTGGTGCACTTGGAACGTCTGCCGCTGCTGCAAATGAAGCCAGCGCATCAGATCCTCTAGGCGTATTCACTTTAGTCTTTGGGATCGTTGGTGTCGTGGTACGCGTTGTATTACTTGCTGTTAAATTCGGCGGTGTCTTGGTCGATGGACTTACCGTTTGCGCTGTATTTGTTGTGGTACGAATAGTGGTTGATGTACTTGACGAATTATTTGCCATTGGTGGTGGCGTCTTGTTGCTTGCCCAGAAACCACCTGAACTTGATTTACCAGAACGTAATTTGGCATCAATTGATGGGCTTAAATCCGCTGGAATTAAAATTCGCATCGGGCTGAGTGGATCAACCATTTCACCACGATAGCCTGGGTTCAATGCATACAGCTCAGCACGGCTCAAACCAGTAATCGAAGCAATCTGATTTAACTCAAGTGGTGTCGATAAACTTACTTCACGGAAGTGAGGACGGTTGGCGATTGGCGGTAAACTCACGCCATAAGCACCTGGATTTTTAATAATTTGGGCAACCGCCAAGAAACGCGGTACATAGTTCATAGTTTCTTGTGGAAGTTTTAATGACCAATAATCAGTTGGTAGACCCGCAGCACGGTTACGGTTAATCGCCTGCTGAATACGACCTGGGCCTGCATTATAGGCAGCAAGCGCGAGTTCCCATGAACCAAACTGGTTATACAAGCTTCCAAAAAACTCATAAGCCGCACGCGTTGACTCTACGACATCACGGCGACCATCATACAGGCTGGTTTGTTGCAAACCATAAATACGTCCCGTACTTGGAATAAACTGCCATAAACCTGCAGCCGCAGCACTACTGGTCGCTGCCGGATCGTAAGAACTTTCAATAATCGGAAGTAAAGCCAGCTCGGTCGGCATACCGCGACGTTCTGCTTCTTTTACTGTGTGATATAAATAACGACTGGCACGGGCGCTCAAACGGTCTAAATAAGGTTGACGTGAAATAAACCAGCTACGTTGCGCTTCAATACGGGAATCCCAATGATTCAAGTCCATCTTGAAACCGACTGTCATGCGTTTCCACACATCACCGTGTTTGAGCACCAGTAAACGGTCCCCTTCCACAGCACGCATATCGGTAGCAGAAAGTAGGTCTTCCAGTGAGTCCAAACTGCTTGCGTCCAGATAACCCGAACCCGCCTGTTTAGAAGATGATGTTTTTCCTGATTGAGGTGTTGAAGAACAACCCGTGGTAATTCCCAACGCGGCTAGAGCAGAAGTGAGTACAGTGATTTTGAATAATGATGTTGCAGATGTTTGCCACACCAATTTGCCCGATTTATACATAAAAACTTCCAGTCAACTCACGCTAGTTTTACTTTAGATTTGCCATTGTATTAAAGCATGTCACTTAGACAAGGTAATAATTTAACGTGATTTGCATGGAAATGTTACAAGAAATTAAAAAAGATGAGTTTTGTAACGTTCAAAAACAGAATTTGGCTTTACAATACCCCTTGGCGCATGGGGATGCTAAAATTCTCAAATGACCTGAACTCAAATAGAAATCTGGGTTCTGGTTGATTTGCTTAATTCGCAATTGAAGATTGGCCTTCTTTTTCGGATTCTAAATACTCAAATTTTTCACGCTGTTTATTTTATTGTTCAGGTTCAGATATGTCACAAACAATCACGCTTTACGTTGATGGCGCATGCAAAGGAAACCCAGGTCTCGGTGGTTGGGGTGCCTATGTCATTACCGAACAAGGTGAGCACAAACTTTGTGGCGGCGAAGCTCAAACAACCAATAACCGCATGGAACTGCAAGCAGCAATCGAAGGGGTTTCCTTTTGTCCTGTAGATGCCCATCTCATTATCTGGACAGATTCCAACTATGTAAAACAAGGCATCACCGAATGGATTCATGGCTGGAAAAAGAAAAACTGGAAAGATGTTAAAAATCCAGATTTATGGCAAAAACTGGATGCTGTCTGCGCCAACCGAAACATTGAGTGGAACTGGATCAAAGGTCATGCTGGTCATGAAGGCAATGAAATGGCTGACCAACTGGCAAATTTAGGTGCAGAACAAACGGCTCAACAATTAAAAAATACAACACAGGCTAACGCTGATACAAAAAAGCCTGAAGCTGATTGGCTCTTAAATGATCCTTTTGGCTTAGATATGGATGAAGAAGTGGATGATGTTGAGATGATCGAAGAAACTGAAAATAATGTTGCTGATGAAATCGAGACTACAGAAGAAATGTCTCCAGCACCCGTTGTTTCTAGTCAACATCCGCACATTGTTGTGACTGAAGCAAAATTAAAACTGCAAGGCCCACGTCAGCTTATTCTGGATACAGAGACCACAGGTTTTTACTTTCAGGATGGTGATCGTATTATTGAGGTCGGCGCGATTGAGATGATCAACCGTAAACTTACGGGCAGCTCGATTCATATTTATATCAATCCAGAAAAACCAGTTGGCGACTCTGAAAATGTCCATGGTATTAGCGATGACTTTTTAAAGGACAAACCGAAATACGCCGAGATTGCCGATACTTTATTTGCCTATTTAAAAGGCGCTGAAATTATCGCGCATAACGCAACCTTCGATATGAACTTCCTTGATACCGAGTTCAAACGGGTTGGCCTACCGCCACTCTCAGATGTGTGTGAAGTGACCGATACGCTAGCACTTGCCAAGAACAAGCACCCGGGACAGAAGAACTCATTGGATGCGCTGGTTCGCCGTTATGAAATTCCGGCACGAGATCGTACCTTCCACGGTGCATTACTCGATGCCGAGATTCTGGCTGATGTTTATCTTGCCATGACAGGTGGGCAAGTCTCTTTTGATATGGATGCTCTCTCTCAGAGCGAAAAAAATCAGAATAAAACAACACGTCAACGTGTGCAGGTTGATTTACCCATCATCGAACCTTCGGAACATGAATTAAATGAACATGAGACTTGGGTCAAACAATACGAGCAAAAACATGGAGAGCCTTGCCTTTTCGCAAAATAAATTTACTGCTCAATGTAATTTTTTGTATTTCAAGTTTTAAAACTTACGTTATATTAACTATTAAAGATTTAGGCCTTCTCAACAGAAGGCCCATGGATATAACAACTCAGGAAAGGTGTAGGTCATATGTCTTACCAAACCTCGATTCACTTCGACCCAACGGCATTATTAATAATAAAAAATGAGATCGATAACTCGATTAAATTGGTAGAAACAGCAGTCAATACCCTTGCCGAAGAACAAGCCTTACCATTCGGGATTGATGATGCACTCAACCAGTTTGAACAATGTACGCAAGTACTTGCTCTGATTGATATGCCTCACTTATCGCAAATTACTCAATACTCTGCTGAGTTGATGCGTAAAATCATGGCTCAACCTCAACAGGTTCAGACCAGTGATGTGGTTGCTCTAAGCGAAGGCACGACCATGCTGAAGCGTTATATTGAGTTTATCTGCTTACGCGAAGTAAAAGTGCCGCAATTCTTGCTAGATACGCTTAACCGTTTAGAAAAAGCATTAGGCCGCCCACTAACCAAAGAAGGCCAGACGGTTCAACCCTTACTTGAGTTTATTACGCCAAGTTTTAATTTGCCTCAGGCACCGAATCTGGAACAATCGCAATATATTCATCAGCTATATAAGCTTTGTCTAAACAAACTGATTAAACAATCAGAAACAGCGCTTGACCTGCAAGGCATTAAATTAGTGGGTGTTTATCTTGCTGGTTTAGCGGCAGGCCAACCAAGTCAGCAGTACTGGCAACTGGTCAACGTTGGCTTAGGTCACATTGATGAACTCTCGATTACCGAAGCACGTTTACGCACGTTGATCCAAATTGAAACCAATATCGGTAAATTTCTGGCACAACCCACTATTTTCAAGAATAGCATTGCTGATCTGGCAGACATTTTATGCATCTGTATCAGTCAGGAAGATGAAGTTTCTGAACATATTCGTGAACAGTTAAATATTGGTGATGAATTACTCAGCGACACTCAGCTTCAAGTTCTGAGCCGTCATTTATATGGTCCAGACTATGAAACAGTGCACACCATTAGTCAGTTAATGACCAATGAGATGGTTCAGATTCGTAATGAAATTGAATATAACCATCAAAATATGTCACCTGAAAAGACCCAGGAAATTCAGCAAAAGCTGACTCAACTTTGCAATGTTTTCAAGGTATTGAATCTCAACGAAGCTGCGCGAGAGTTAACTCAGCAGGCTGAAAAACTGAGTTTACCAAATACCTTAACTGATGCCACTTCGGTGCAGCAGCTCATGAACAGTATTCTGGCGTCAATGAACTCTATTGGTATTCTAGAACGTAATTACACTTCGAGCCGTTTACAGTTACGCGTCAATAATATGCAGATCTCGCTGGATCGTTTAGATGAAGCGCATCAGGCCTTATTGACTGAAACAAAAACGCTGGTGGAAACCTTAACCCAGACTTTAAGTCTCTACGTGCAAGATCCTAACGCACATAGTCTAGAGGCTTTGCCAGGCTATTTGAAAGAACTTGCTGGCGCTGCCCTGTTCCTCGGTAGCTCAGCACAACAAAATGCGTTGGTCGGTGCAGCACAATTCGCTCAGCATCGTCTGGCACAAAATCAGGCATTCTCTGCGGAAGAAATTAATTGTGTTTTAAATGTTGTGGCAGGCTTGGATTTACTGGTTGATAACTTGAAGAACAAGCAACCAGTCTTGCAATCTATGTTTGATGTGGCATTATCAAACAGTCAGCAATTACAATCTAAAGCCGCATAATGACTCAACTATCCCTTGCTTATATTTTTCAACACCAAAAACTTTTAGTAGACGAAAACTTTCAACTGCCAAAGGTTGAAAAGTTAGCAAGTGACCTCCCCATCCATCAGAATGATCACGTCATCGCACGTGATCTTCTTGAAGATGAAGCCATTCCTGAAGGCTACCAACTCATTCCGATTCGGGAGCTAATTCAAAGCTGGTCAAGCAGTGATTTCTTGCAAGCCAGCCGTGCAGTTCAATTGCTGGAATGGCGACGCAATCACAAATTCTGTAGTCACTGCGGTCATGCAACCGAAGTACATCCTAAAGAATATGCAATGATTTGCCCTGCTTGTGCTTATCATCAATATCCGCGTGTTCAACCGTGCATCATTACCATTATCACCAAAGGCAATGATGAAGTCCTGCTGGCCAAGTCAGCGCACAATAAAACCAATATGTATGGACTGATCGCAGGTTTTGTTGAAGTCGGCGAAACCTTGGAAGAAGCCGTACAACGTGAAGCATTTGAAGAAGTCGGACTGAAACTGAAAAATATCCGCTATATGTCGAGCCAGCCTTGGCCATTTCCAAGTAACCTGATGATTGCCTTTCATGCTGAATATGACTCTGGTGAGATCCAGCTTCAGCTTGAAGAAATCAGTGACGCTCAATTTTTTAAATTCGATCAGCTGCCAGAAATTCCTTTTAAAGGCAGTATTGCGCATAACATGATTATGCAAATGATCGAAAACAAAAAGGTGGCCTAAATCCTTTCATTGGATTGATGTTTATCAGTATTGTCTGATCCACGAATGCCTTTGAGCCCTGCAATAATCGCCTGCATCTGTGCTGAATCAATATTCAACGCTTGAGATAATTGGTTCAGTACCTCATGTACCTGCTCATCTGTCCATTGCCGATAGAACATCAGGCTCAGCGTTTGTTGAATTAACCACTCATGCGTCTGCTGATCCAGTAGCTGTGAAATACTCAACAGTTGTGAAGCAATAAGTTTCAACATCATTCCAGATCTGGACTGAAGTATACGTTGAACCAACTTTTGCTGGACATCGGGATAATGGCTAAATAAAGATTGAATGACTGGCGCAAGTGTCGTCTCACATTGTCCATCTTCATTACGGATCAGAAAATGAAATAGATTTGCCAAGGTTGCAGGCACCACTTCTGGAGGAAATATTTCTGGTTCAAGTGGTTGTGGCGGTAAAAACAAGACATTCGGGATCGGATCCTCTCTCATCAACGCTTGTGCCCAATGTTTTATATCGCTGTTGCAATTCATATCCTCCATTCAATTGCACCTGCTTTCACATTCCTATTTAGCGATAAGAAAACTCGCCTTAATTGCAATTTTTTGTACCTGCTGCACAACATTGAATCACCCTCAAAGTATTTAATTTTTTATTGATCTATCACACATATTCAGATTTTTTCATGCATTACCCAACACCAGATTTGTACCTATTTTGGGTAATTAAGTCAATTTACCATAAATAGGTACAATGACAAGTAGCATTCATACCGATGAAATGAACATTTTGTGCCATTGGCTTAAACAGCAGCGCAAAATGCAACAATTGACTATGCGCGAATTAGCATCGCGCATGGCTAAGCCACACTCGTATGTACAAAAAGTAGAGCAAGGTGAACGGCGTCTAGATGTGGTGGAATATGTCTGGTATTGCACAGCCTTGAGCATTGATCCGCAAACAGGGATTCATCTCATTGTTGATGCCATGCAATCAAACTAAAAAAGGCAGATCACTGATCTCTCAGCAATCTGCCTTCACGATCCGAATGGATCAATCAGAGTAAGAGTTTATTAAGGCTCTAACGCCTCATCCAGAAAATGCAGAATTGTACGTTTGGTTTTAAAATAATGGCTCATTAAACTTGCCAGTGTCGCCACAATCGTAATGTGCCCTGTCTTTGGAATCACGGCGATATGACTATGATTGCCCTTTTCTCTTAATGCTTTATCCAGATCAAAGCTATTTTCTTTACCAACCAGTTGATCCTGTTCAGCCATCAATAAATAATGCTTAATCTGGTTCGGCTCAATAAAGTAATAAGGCATGACTTGCTGATACGACACTTTCTGATCAAAGGCATGCTCTGCCAGTGGGTCACCCTTATAATCGAAATGATAAGGGCCAGCCATGCCAACAATTGCACGGATCTTGTCTTTATATTTAAAACTTTGTGAATAAGCTGAATAAACTACAGACATCACATTAAAAGCACCCGCTGAGTGGCCCATCAATATGATGTTATCTGTCGAAATATTCAGTTTGTCCTGATTCTGACTCAGATAATGAATCGCTTGCGCAATATCATCAATAAATGTGGGAAAGATATGCGCTGGTGCAAGATGATAGTTAATCACCGCAACATCATAGCCTTCTCTGGCAAAGCTTTCTCCAACAAATAAATAATCACGCTTATTGCCATGCTGCCAAGAACCGCCATGTACAAATACAATCAGCGGTCTTTGCTTTTTCGGATTTTTAGTCCGATACAAATCCAGACGCTGTCTTGCTTTGAGACCATAGGCCAGATGCTCTTCTTTTTCAAAAGTATCTTTAGGCGTTAAATAGTTAATTGAATAACTGGCAAAATCATAAAGGCGAAACTCCTGATATAAAGTTTTCGCCTTGATGACATTTTCTTGTACTTGTTGAATGAGTTGCTTCATAAATTAAGGATTAGTTGGAGTAATGGTCGCAGGGTCCGCCTGATCTGGGTCAATTGCAACAGGTGTCTCAACTAAAGGCTGTGTCGTCGCAGTACCCACCATTGGGGCTGCTGCTGTTGAACTCGCTACAGTACCTGAAGGCTGGTCCACATTGTCAATGAGCGTCACAATTTTAGTCACATTTCCAACTTTTTGTAAGACGTCATCCAAATCTCGTGATTCAGCTGTATTTAAACGTCCCATCACATACAGCACACCATTTTCTGTATGTACCAGTACTTTACTGTCCGATACCACTGGTGCTTTCATTAACAAGCCGCGAGTATTTGCAGTCACCGTCGCATCTTGCATGATGGTGTTGTAGCCAACTTTGTCGCCTACCGTAATATAGTTGTGTACTGCTTTAACATCCGTCATTGAGCGCAAGTTGTCTTCAGCCAGCTGTTTCAAATATGGATCAGGCACTTGTCCTGTCAATAAAACATTGCTGTGAAAACTTTCAATGTTGATACGTGACTGTTTAAAACGGTGGTCTAATTTATACAAATTGATATTTGCAGTACGCTTGATTGAAGAATCAATAAAAATCTGCCCTAGACTACGTTCACCACTATTTGTTCCAACTGGCGACGTTCCCGTACCACCAGAAATAAAACTCGCACATCCCGATAAACTTGCAGCGCAAAGCAACGTAATCGTTAAACGTTTTAACACTTGGCAAGACTCCCTAACTACAAACAAATTTGTTCAATTTCAATATTTAGCTATAGACCGTACATTCACCCATCTAAAGTAAATGCATGTTCAATCCATTGCTGATCATACTGCAATTTTGAAAAATCTGGTTGTACTGTTTTTGCAATTTTCTGTGGAAAATCAAAACAAATCACATCAAAACGGCAATCAAAGTCATAATATTTAGGATATTTCTGTAAAAACAGCTGTGCAGTTTTAATAATTTTTCGCTGTTGAGTTGGGGAAATGACCTCACATGCTTCGGCATAACTTCCAGCCGATCTGGCTTTGACTTCAACAAAGACCAGTTCCTGCTGACGCTGGACAATAAGATCAATTTCACCATAACGTGAATGATAATTTTGCGTTACGCATTCATAATCATGTGATTGTAAAAAGGCAAGCGCTGTCTGTTCAGCCCATTGCCCTAAATCCTGAAATGACTGTTGCATAGATTGGTCAACTTATTTCAACACCTGAATGCCATTTTTCTGCTGTTGATAACAATATGGTTGTCGGTAAATTTTACCGTCCTTCACCTCAATTGCCCCAGTACGACCTTCAAAATTAAACTTGCGGTCAGGACTGCTGAGAAATTGCTGACTGATGGTCCAGGCATCTCCACCGAAAGCCAGTAAACGCTGGAAAGCCATATTTTCAGGTTGCTCTTTATAAGCTTTGACAACATCAGCCCAGTGCCCATTATATAAAGCAGGCGTATCACAGAAACTTAATCCTGTAGGAATCGGTTTATCCTGCTCAATACTCAGTGCTGTCGCATAAATATTCTTTTCTGGCAGTGTTCCCAATTGTTCTAGCCATTGATGATCACCGAGCAATAACAGCCCTTCTCGACGTGACAGTTTTTTAGGGACTTCATTGACCACATGAATATCTGAACCAAACTCGGACATCAATGCCATCATAAATAGCTCTGTTGCCGACTCTGTGCCCGCCTGACGCACCACCAGCAGCTTTTTAATTTTGTCTTTTTTCAATAATTGATTCAGCGCCACTGCATCATGCTGCTTGGCCAGACTGAACTGCCAGACATTGGTGGCTTGGGAGTTCATATCATTCAATGCCAATACAGGAATCGCTGGATTACGCTGCATCACATTTTCAATATCAGGCCGAGCCAGTGGGCCAACAATCAAACGAGTTTTATTATTAACCCGCTTTTTGAAAATCGTATCGATGTTATTTTTTGCGGAATCTACAAAAATGATTTTTTCTTTGCTACCAGATGCTGTATAAGCACTCAAGAAACCGCGTTTGATGCTCTGACCAGCTCGCGCCATCGCACCAGATTCAGGTAGAATCACCAGTACGTCCGCATAAACTGGACTCACAATTGCTGCCAAACTGAGTAGCAGCCAATATTTTTTGTAATACATTAGGGAGTTACCTTTTATGAGTGCTCAATTATTTGTTGTAGCAACCCCGATTGGGCACTTAGATGACATGACCTTTCGTGCAATTGATATATTAAAATCCGTTTCGGTGGTTGCCGCAGAAGACACTCGTCAATCTGCTCAATTATTCAAACACTATAATATCTCAACTCCGCTAACAGCGTGTCATGATCACAACGAAAGTAACAAAATTGATCAACTTCTCCAAAAAATGCTAAATGGTGAGAGTGTTGCCTTAATTAGTGATGCTGGAACGCCCCTGATTAGCGATCCTGGTTTTAAACTGGTTCGTGCTGCACAAGAACACGGCATTCGCGTAATTCCTGTGCCTGGTGCCTGTGCTGCAATTGCCGCATTAAGTGCGGTGGGTTTACCAAGTGACCGTTTTAGTTTTGAGGGCTTCTTGCCATCCAAAGCGTCTCAACGAATTGGTCAGCTTGAAAAGCTCAAAGATGAAACCCAGACCCTGATTTTCTATGAAGCACCCCACCGTATTCTGGCATGTATTCAAGATATGGTTCAGGTCTTTGGTGAAGATCGTCCTGTTGGTTTTGCACGTGAAATCACCAAAACCTTTGAAACCATCAAGAAAATGACCTTAAAAGAACTGGTCACTTTTATTGAAAATGACCACAACCAAGAAAAAGGAGAAATCGTGGTCGTGGTCGGCGGTGCATCCGCAGAAAAAGACATGGAACAGGATAAACTGGATGAGTTGTTAAAACGCTTATTACAGGATTTATCAGTCAAAGCGGCGTCGCAACTAGCTGCGGATTTGACCGGTATTAAAAAGAAAGTGGCTTATCAGCGTGCTTTGGAACTCACCCAAAATAATGAATAAAAGATAAGGGGAGATTATAAGAATCTCCCCTTATCTTTTAAATATGCAATAAGAACAATATATTAAGCCTTAGTCATGATATTAGCTTGATCCATTTTTCTTTCCGCTCTCGCCTGCTTAATTACGCTCAAACCCGAAGACACACCAAGATAAGCAATCACAAAAGCGACCAATAAATCGGGAAACATGGTTCCAGTTCCAAAAACACCGACAGCTGCAATAATAATCGCGATATTGGCAATTGCATCATTACGGCTGCACAACCACACTGAACGCATATTGGCATCACCATCACGGAATGCATAAAGCAGGAGTGCAGAAACCACATTCACCGCCAGTGCAAGGACACCAATCGCCCCCATGAGCATTGGTTCAGGTGTAACACCCAGCCACCATGACCAAAACACTTTAACAATCACAAAAATACCAAATGCCGCCATGGTGATACCTTTGACTAAAGCTGCGGTCGCGCGCCAATACAAAGTCATAGATAGCACTGCCAATGAAATGGCATAGTTAGCCGCATCACCTGCAAAATCTAACGCATCGGCCCATAACGATACAGAGCGTGCATGTGAACCACCAATAATTTCCACAAAGAACATCAGCGCATTTAGAACGAGCGCGATCCACAAAGCTCTACGAAACTTCGGACTAATCTTCTGTGTTGGTGAACATGTTGTGTTGCATCCACATCCTGCCATGACTTTTCTCACTTAATCTTTTATAGTGATTTAAAACCCTAGAGTAACTCCAGAGTCAAGCATGATAAATTTTACAATTGGGCAATTGGCGAAAAAGTCTGGCGTATCTGTGGATACGATTCGTTATTATGAAAAAATTGGGCTGCTTGAGAAAGCCAAACGCACGGCGGGAAATTATCGACATTATTCTGAACAGATGCTGTCAGAACTCCTGTTTCTAAAGCATTGTCGTGAACTGGGCATTACCTTACAAGATATTCAAAAGCTCAAGGATATGTCAGAGAACCCGAATCAAACCTGCATGGAGGTCGATCATCTGATTGATCAATATCTTGCCGAGGTTTCTCAGAAGATCCGAAACCTAGAACATCTCAAGCAGGATCTAACGCATTTAAAACAACAATGCTCTCAACACCGTACCATTGAACAATGTGGAATTTTAAAAGAACTACATCAGCCACTCGAATGTGAACATGAATCACATCAACACAAAAAAGCACCACAATCGTGATGCTTTTTTGATGTCTTTATTCGACTTAATCTTGATGTTCATCTGGTGGGACTTCGGTAATGCGTCCACCACGTGCAAGAAACGCAGCCACTTCATCTTCTAAAGCCTGACGTTGTTTCTGCTTTGCAGTCACCGTTAATGTTTCTGCTTCGGCAAGATCGGCATCATTGGCGCTCGACTCTTCGCTATCTGCACCAGTTTCTGCGGCTTTCGCCTCTTCGTCGTCTACAGCAGAATCTTCTGTGTTTTCGTCGTAATCATTCATTTCCGTCATATTAATCTCCCCACAATGACTAAATTTCTCATCATCGCTATTTGGTCATCAGAACTTGGTAAAATTTAGCAAGCTCTCGTCAATTCGCAAAGTACAATCTTGATTAAATCGTATTTTTTACGACCAAATTCACTCTGATTTATAAATGATTGTTTAAAAAATATCTACTATTTTTTAGCACGCATATTGTGTGTGTTTCAACGCACCTAATCCATTCGCCTGCTGCATAAAACGATCTTTGAACCAGTCGAACTGTTCCACCTGTTTAAGACCAAAATTTCGCGCCCACACAAACGGGAATAGCTCTGAACTTTCCAGCCAGCCAATCGCAGACATGCTATGCATCATCGCATCATTCTGGCCTTTACGCTGGTGCTCGTAACGCAGCAAGGTTTGCTCATTGGCCCATACACCACGCTTTAAATCATGCAGTAAGACATCACAAAGTACGGCGGCATCCAGACAACCGATATTCACGCCTTGTCCTGCTAGAGGATGGATCACATGTGCTGCATCACCAATCAACGCCAGCCCCGATTTAATATAACGTTGCGCTGCGCGTGCTTTCAGTGGGAATTGTGCTCTGGAACGCACTTCAACCACCTCACCCAGCATCTGTAAACTTTCCTGAGTCAGCAATTGCATAAATTCCTGATCAGTAAGCGCTGAATATTCATCGGCATAATCATCGGGCAATGTCCAGACAATCGACTGCCAATAACCATTTTCCTGCGCATCCAGACTGGCCATCGGTAAATAAGCCAATGGGCCTGTCGGCAAGAAAATCTGGCGAGCCACATATTGATTAGGCTGTGTGGTTTTAATCGCACAACTGATGGCAGCCTGTTTGTAATCCAAGACATCTAAATCGATATAGGCTTGATCACGGACAAAAGAATTCGCACCATCTGCACCAATGAGCAACTTCGTTTTTAATGTTGTACCATCCGCCAGTTGAATTGACCAGCCTTGTGGAATCTGTTCAATCCGAATCACTTTGACTTGAGTACGATAATCGTTGAGCTGCTGCAACATTTTTTGTTGAATCGCTACATTCAAGACACTCGGCTCGACCATCGAACCTAAGGCTTGATCTGCATATGGTGGCTGCTCAGAAGCATGTCCAAAATTGATTTCGCCATAGCCATTTTTATTCCAGACCTGCATGCCCGAATAAGGCATTTGACGTGCCAAATCATTCCAGACATCAACCGTTTTGAGTAAGTGAATCGTCGCCTGACTGAGTGCCAATACACGAGGATTCATGGCTGCCAATGTTTTATCCTGATCAAGCACAGGTGCAGCATCCAGCACTGTAGCTTGTACCCCACCTTGGGCCAACAATAAAGCGGTTAAACCACCAACCAGACCACCACCGACGATGACAACATCTAACATTTCACTCATGCTTTTAGCCCCATCGCATAGTTGGCAACCAGTGGCTTAACACCCGGAATCACATCAAATGCAATCAGTCCCGTATTGCGTAGTAATTTAAGAATTGGATTCTGATTACTAAAACCACGCACCACCGAATCACAGAACTTAATCACTCGTTGCTGATCCTTTAAACGGGATTGCTCATAGGCCAGTAAATTTTCAGGCGCGCCAATATCATCTGACTTCGCCAATTGCTCCATCAGGAAACGAACCAGTACATCCGCATCACGCAAGCACAGGTTAAAACCTTGTCCGGCGACTGGGTGAATCGTATGTGCTGCATTACCCATGAGCACCACACGCCCAACGGCCTGCTTATGCGCCAACACTTGTGCCAATGGATAGCTAAAACGCTTACCCGTTTTTTCAAATTTCCCAGCACGATCGCCATAAGTTTCCTGTAAAGCATCAAGAAAGTGCTGGTCGTTCTCTTCACCTAACCATTCTGCTTCAGTGCCCTTCTTCACAGGCCATACCACCGAGCGACGATATTCACCCGGTAAAGGTAAGAGTGCCAATGGCCCTAATGCGCTAAAACGCTCAAAACCAACATGCTGATGAGGTTTAGAAGTTTGTACGGTAGTCACAATCGCGACTTGGTCATAATCATGCTCATCCACACCTACCCCAATCGCTTGTCGGCAGAAAGAATCTCGACCATCGGCAGCAATCACCAACTTGGATTTTAAAGAATGGATATATTCACCATTACGCATCGCTTCGATGTACACCTCATCCTCATTTTGCGTGAGTGAAGTCACTTGTACGCCATCAATCAACTCAATCAATGGCTGTTGACGAACCTGTGTCAGCAATACACGGCCTAACCATGCGTTCTCAATGACCTGTCCAAAGCTTTCTACTTTTTCTTGTTCAGCGACGAGGCGTGCCTTACCAAAACTTCCTTGCTCAGTAATATGTACTTGCAGAATTGGTGTCGCATGTTGCTGTAAGGCTTCCCATAAGCCTAATTTTTGGTAAATCTGTACACTACGACGTGACAACGCGGTATTACGCGCATCAAAACTGGAATGATAAGGGGCAACATTTTCGTCATCGTAATTCGGATATTTCACAGCTTCTAATAGCTTTACTGCGATATTAGATTTTGCCAACATTAAAGCAAGGCTGAGCCCAACCATACCTCCACCGACAATGATGACTTGTTGCTGCATAATATTATTCCTTATCAGTTTTTCATGACTTGATGTTTCGGGACTATCTTACTCTAACTCAAATCAGGAAGGGAATTTGTACTTTGTTTGGTCTATGTTTTTAAAATAGATTTTAGACATCAAAGATTGAAATTAAGATGAGAGACTACCTCACGTTTATATGTTTAAAATTATAGAATCCACTAGCTTTAAAGGTAGCTAAATCTTTTATCATCACTATTTTATTACTCAATCATAGTAAGCAAATGGGCTATATAAAACACAACCAGATTTCATCGCTAATTCAAATTCAATACAATTTGGAAACCAGTCGAGATGATCTGGCCAAGTAGTATGGATATACTCACCCCAAGAGGAAACTTCTATTTCATTAATAGGTTGAAGTATTTCTTCAGGATAAAGCCCATCACTATTAAGTTTTTTTAAAGCTAGTTTTATTGCATTTATATAATTATCAGAAGCAACATAACAGCTTACATATGCCCCTCCAATATCTAAATGCATAATCGAAATATCCATTCTTTTAACATGAAAAGGAATTATGTAGACTTTAATCACGGACATTAATCTCGCCCCATCTTTATTATGATGAGGCATTAAAAGATTTAAATAAGTTACAAGAAATAGCTAGATGAAGATTTAAAGACTCGCCATCAAGCTTTCAATCTCTTCAACAGTTTTCACCACATTTTTTGTGAGAACCAATGGGCCATTTTCAGTCACAACAATATCGTCCTCGATACGAATCCCGATACCACGCCATTTTGCATCGACCGTTTCATCATCAGGTGCCACATATAAACCTGGCTCAACGGTCACAACCATACCAGCTTCATAAACACGCCAGTCTTCGCCATTCTTATAAGTGCCGACATCATGCACATCCATACCAAGCCAATGCCCTGTACCATGCATAAAGAATTGACGGAATGCTTCGCTTTCAACCAGCTCATCCACATTGCCACTCATTAAACCAAGATCAACCAGACCTTGAGTTAAAATCTTCACAGCCACTTCATGCGGATATTTATAAGGATTGCCAATACGGGTTGCATCAATCGCAGCCAGCTGAGCTTCAAGAACCACGTTATATAGCGCTTTTTGTTCAGGGCTGAATTTACCATTTACGGGGAATGTACGGGTAATGTCCGATGCATAGAACTCATATTCACATGCCGCGTCAATCAGCACTAAATCACCATCTTTTAACGGTTGGTTATTTTCAACATAGTGCAAAATACAGGCATTTTCACCGCCGCCTACAATACTGTTATACGCTGGCACGCAGCCATTTTTACCAAAGATATAATTGAGTTCCGCTTCAAGCGCGTATTCCATCATCTCAGGTTTAACCATTTGCATGGCACGGGTATGCGCTTCAGCACTGATATTCGATGCAATCTGCATCAGCTCAATTTCTTGTGCCGATTTTTTCAAACGCATTTCATCAACAATACGATCAAGCTGAACAACTTCCGCTGGCGCAGTACCCCCACGATGTGCATCCGCCTTCTGAATCCACAGGCTGACACGCGCATCAAATTCAGCATTCTGTCCAATACGATAGTAAAGACGTTGTTTATTTAACAACTTATCGATAATTTCTTCATCAAGCAGGTCAATTGCATAAGCTTCATCTGCATCATAAATTTCAATCGCACCATCAATACCTGCACGATAGCCATTCCAGATTTCCATTTCACGATTACGTTCGCGGCAGAATAAGCTATAGCTATATTCCTCACCTTCTTCAAAGGTTTCGATCACGGCAACGGCTTCTGGCTCTGCAAATCCAGTCAGATAATAAAAACTACTGTCTGCACGATATTTATAATCCGCATCGCGGTTACGATACATTTCTGCTCGAGTCGCAATAATGGCAATATTATTGCTACCTATCTGTTGAGCAAGAAGATCACGACGTTGTTTAAAATCGGCCTGACTTAATTTCATATTGTCCTTCTGATGAAGATGAATAATTGTAAGTATCTTTATTTATAAAAGTTTAAGGCACCGCCCGAGTTAACTCGGACGATGTGGGGTAAACATTTCTACCACGGTTTGCGGATCAGCTGGGTTATCCGAGTTTCTGCTTTTAGCATGAAAGTTTTGTAACAAAGAACTTTCAGCAACAGGAATCTTGGTACGGCCAATCGACAGGCTCACCGGAATCAAGCGTACAAACTCATACAATTCCTGATAGCTTTCTTCGCCTTCTTCATCATTGTCAGAGTCTTCGAACTCAACCGCTGCAACATCTTGTAAATGTTCAATCAGCTCTTGCTCCTCGCCACGAATATGACCTGAAGCTAAACCAAAACCAAGTACAACCCCTGCACACCAGTCAGCCAATGCCTGAACACGATCGACCAGCAAATGATTGTCATCTGGGAGCATTGGTAAATAGTCTAATTCATCATCAGATAAAGCATGCGCCACATCTTCTGCTTCATCTGTCAAACTTTCCAGTGCTTCTGGCTGTAAAGCAGGTACATTAAGGGTGTTTAAGATTTGTGACCATTCATCTGCGGTTGGCGCTTGTGTCACACAAACTATACCAGTGAGTAAACCATGTAACTCACTTGGACTTGAAATTTCTTCAATCCCATCAAAATGGGCATTCCATTCCGTCCAACCTGAAATATCGTCTTGCATTCGTTTATCCAATCTCTATACTGCTGTATATATTACCTTTGATTGCAACTCTGTGCGACCTTCGTTATGTTAGAACAATTACAGCGTCTACAAGCGCATATTGGTGTTTTAAAAACACGCCTACATCACTTTGAGCGAGAAAATACATCGCTCACTGAAGCTAAACAATTAGCTGAAACTGACCATCATGCACAAGTTGTGCAGAAAAATAGCATCATCACGCAAAAGCAGGAAGAAATTGATAACTTAACTGAACAACTGACTCAGTTACAAGATCAATTTAAACAACTGAATCAAGATGCAACAACTTTAGCGGAACGTTATAGCCGTTTAGAGAAAAGCACCACTGATTTAAAAAATCGCTTTCAGGAAATCTTGGCTGAGCGTAATGACTTGCGTGTGAACAAAGAAAAATTACAAGCACAGCAACGTCATAGCCAACAAGAAATTCAGGATTTACAACAGGATCGTGATCGTTTGTTGCAAAAAAATGAACTTGCAAAATCTAAAGTGGAAGCCATTATCCAGCGTCTTTCTATTTTAGGTACCGCCCAAGATCAACATGCACAAGAAATTCAGCAACTCGCCCATCCAAATGCTGAAACACACGAGGAGACCTGAGCATGAGTGAATCAATCGTTGTCGAACTTCGCTTAATTGAACAGACTTTTCGTTTAAACACGACTGAAGATAAACGTGAAGAGCTGGAACGTGCTGCGGAATTATTGAATCAGAAGTTTCATGATATGCGTCGTAATGCGCCGCGTGTAGAACACAACAAACTTGTGATTATGGTGGCGCTACAAATGGCACAGGAAGTGTTTAGCCTGAATAAGTCTTTACAGGAATATGCCCACTGCGAACATCTACTCCAAACCATTTTGGAAGATGTCGAACAAATTGTTGAGTAAAATTGCACAAAGCCCCATCAATTAGTAAGTATCTTTACAGATAACTGCCTTGCAAGGATTGTCATCGTGTAAAGATCAGTTATACTAAAACTGTCTCTAGGGTGTTCGCCAGTACGTCTATTCCCCTGCCGATACTTAAATTTATGGATGTGTTCTGTGTATTTTGAGTGTATGCCTGCCTTGAGTAGGAAACCCGTTAAGTACGCGTCACCTCCACCTTGAACTCATCGGGTTCAGGGTAACGACCATGCAGCGGCACCTCTGGAGCATTATTTTTTTAATATAAAAACAACAATTTAAAATGAACTATCTTTACTCTAAAACCTTTCTTTTTCTACTCAATTTATAAAAAATAGGCATATAGTAGGCACCAAAAATATTGTGTTATATTGCCGCATATCGTTTCATGTCTTCTAAATCGCCCCAAACCTAATCTCCCCTGTAATAACTTAAATTCCATCATTCATTTGCTTAAGCTAAATGACTTACAAAGCTTACAGCTATAGTTTGTATTTAAAATAAAAATTGACCCTAAAGTAAAAATAAAAGTAGATTCTTAATATTTAAAAACTCAATCTTTCATAAGGCAAATCAACATGGTAAATAAAAAAGAACTCCATGAAGCAATCAACGGTTACACGGCAGCATGGAAATCTCTTTTTAATAGTAATACTCCCGCAGATCAACATGAAGAAGCTGGCATTGCAATGCGTTGGGAAGACTCATTATTCCCTTTTTCAAATGCTGCATTTCTAACAGATGAAATCAGTGATTCTCTCACCTTAAAACAACACTTAAATACTGTTGCAGCACGCATGAGATCTAGACAATATGGCGGTTTACTTAATATCTGTAATGACTTAATAACAGGCGAAGCAAAGCTTAAATTTGATCAAATTCTGAAAGATGCTGGATTAGAATTTGTGATGACACTCGATAGTATGGCTGGCGATATCCTTCCGCTTGAGCTCAATCCTATTCCTGAACTACAAGTCAAACGTGTTCGCTCTGCGAAAGAGCTAAGAGCATTTTCAGATATGAACTGTTTAGCTTATGGATTCGATGTTGAATGGGGTCGTAATGCGCTAGGAAATGTATGGATAGATCATGCATATTCTTTTGTAGGCTATGTTGATGATCAGCCTGTTTGCGCAGCATCAGCCGCTCCTGTCGGTGATGTCCTTTATTTGGCCTTGGTCGCGACCCGACCAGAAGCACAACGCAAAGGCTACAGTGAAACGATTGTGCGTCACGCTTTACTAGAGGGGTATAAAGCTACAGGCTTAACGCGAACGCTATTGCATGCAACACCTGCTGGAGCGCCCGTATATAAACGCATTGGATATTATAAATCTGCCAATATTAGTGCTTATCAATTAATTGGCTAGGTTTTAAAATCAAGAAGTAAACTTAAAAATTATTTTAAGTTTACTTCCCAAATCTTCTTCTTAGCAATTTCCATTTAGATCACATTAAATCTATCACTCATCTTTCAAAGCACATTCATAATTGCTTGGCTCTTGTGAACAACGTACCTGTTTCAATAACTTCATCATATCCTTGTCGTAAAAGCCTTCTTTGGTCATTTGAATCCGCGCTTCACGCATCAAACGTACATAGCCAGGCTTATCACTTTCATTCAGCTTTAACCAAAACTTGTCAGGGATATTGGCCTCAATTTTATCGACAAATTCAAAGGCTGGATTCAGCTGTTTGGAAATCACTTCACGTGCAATAGAGCCCATTCCTGCTGGAAATTTATTACGATGCATAATCAGGGTGCCTGTGACCTGTATCACAGGGAATTTAATGATGCCCCCAACGGCTTTACCTGATTTATCAGTCATGCCTTTTTGTAGTTCCAATGGCTCAAATAAAATCGCTGGCCCAGCCATAATATCGACTTCTTTATTATTAAACTTTCCACCTACCGTCACCAGATCCACCGATACAGGTTGTGCTCCGACATTCTGCACCAGTTTCTTTTGCGTTTCATCGAACTGGAATACCGCTACTTTCTTACCAGCAGCTTTTGCCAAAGTATTAATATTACGATCAGTCACCATGATATAAGCCGCACCCAACGGCACGATACCAACAACCTCATAATCTTTATTCACCATCTTTTCATCGAATTTTGGATTAGCCAAAACCTGAATCACAGAACTGAGCTGCTTATAGGTTTGTAATGCACCAATCGCATCGATACTACCTACAAATTTATTAAACTGTTTGGCACGGAGGTTACTGATTCCTGCCCCATCACAGCGCTTGCTACGGAAATCCTCAGTAAGCACCGCTTCGTTGGTATAGACCTTCAGATTAACCAGAGTCGAGGCTTCTTTTTTTAATTTGGGATAATCAAAATCCAGCTTGAATTGCAAATGCGAAGGTCGGGTCACATTCATATTGACACCAAACTGCTTCGCGACACGAACCATACGAGGGATTTCAGTGATATAACTAGTGGCCTGTTCAAAAGCCTCGCTATGTTCACCATTGGGTGAAAACACACATAAAGTGACTTGCTTGGGAATCTGCTGCCATGTTTTTGGATCATTCAACAGTTGTTTAATCTTATTCTGCGAATGTGTCGACAGCGTTAAATCCAACTTTCCTTCCGGCGCTGCATAAGTGGTATTCATCAGCAATATCGAGCTTGCCAGAACGCAGTGCGTCAAAAAGGATTTTGTGAATTTGATAAATTTATTATTGTGCATAGACCGATCCATATTTAGCTATTTCCCAACAGTTTTATTCAAGTTAAGGAGAAAAGATAAAAATAGAATTGACTGTATTTGGTCGGTGCGTGTCAATTGAGTCAAAATAAACAAGCCGCCCCATTTTAGCCATAAAAGATGCTGAGCAGCTAAAGGATGTGGTGTTAGAAAAGGCGTAATACGTTTATCGGAATTTTTATTGGAAAGCCGAATCAACTGAAATATGCCGAATAAGCTGCTTTCTATGACATGGAAACAAGCAGCTTATCCAAGGTATTTCAGATTAAATAAATGACCAAACCACATTTTCATCCTGAGGTTTCAATAAAAAGCTGGTCTGAGCATCATCTTCTACCACGATATGCTGGTTAGAAATCATTTTGACCTTGAGAAGCGTATCATTCTCATAGACTAAATCACGTTTACCTTCTTTTTTTAAGACAAGCATTTGATCCAGAACAATTAGATTTTTTGATTCAAACATCGTTTTCTCTCTAAAAAGTCATCGCAATGTGAAGTATTTTCTAAAGTCGCTAAACTTCTATCCCCGCAAATGGTCAATCTAAGCAGACCATTCCTGCTAAAAAATACTTATTAATGGTTGAGATACATATAATTGACATCTAAAGCTGTTATCTCACGCGCTGCATTCTAGATCATTTATTAAGCAAAATTACACATTTTGTCTAACAGTTCACAAAAAATTAGATTTTCGTAAAAATTCATACAAAATATTTTTTTACTTCATGCATCGGTTTAACTGCATTTTAGATTTCTCATTTCATAAAGGCATAAAAAATGGCCACTTTACAGCAGCCATTTTTAAGATGAACTGGCTTACCAGCTTACGTTAACGCGTCGGTTTGGTGCCAAACAACCAACAAGTTTAGAGTTCGCTTTATTACCCGCACATTGCTGATATAAGTCAGTCTGGCTATTTGCCTGAATCTGAATACGGTTTGCATCAACACCTTCATTTACCAGCAACTTCGCGACTGTATTGGCACGTTGCGCTGATAATTGATGGTTATAAGCAAATTTACCTAATGGATCCGCAAAGCCAGCGACAAGGATTGGGCCTGTTGCATTGCTTTGTTTAATACGTTGTGCAATCGCTGATACCGAAGCCGAACCTTGTTCAATTGCATGGGCATTGAAACGGTCAAAGGCAAAGAATACGCTGCCAGAACGTGCAGTATTGACGTTTGCATCGTTAGGCACCTGATTATTTGCACCCCAAGCCATTAAGCCTTCACATGCTTCGCCTTTCCATGACAATCGTTCTGACAAATATTTTTTGTCAAAATCGACGCGGAGTTGGCAACGTAAATAGTCTTGGCTATTCGGCTGGCGAATATCTAAAACATAGTTCCAGGTCTTAACAAAGAATACGCCTTCGCTAAATTGAGGATTTCCCAATAAATGACGAATCTGGTCTTTGGTTAAGCCTGTATCTAAACGGGCAACATCGTCATATTCATAACGTTTTACCTGTTTTAAATAACTCTTTTCAACCGCAGGAAACTTGATTTCTTCTTGCTGAACTGGAGTTGTATCTTCATCTGCATAAGTCGCTACTGAGAAACCAGCAAGAGCTGCTACTGCTAAGCATTGAATCGTTTTTTTCATTTCATTACTCTCTTCATTTGTTGAGTAAGGAGAGCATGCGCTCTCCCCGCCAGTTTCTTAGTTGATTACACCGCTGATACCGATACGTACGCTTGGATCACCTTGAGATGCTGCTGCAACACCACCAGTAATTGACCAGCGACCATTATCAGAAGTTTTACGCAAAGTTACGCCGACCGCGTTTTCACCACCATGGTAAGCAGCACCCGCAGCATAGGTATATTTACCTGCAACAAATGGAGCCGCTTCTAATGCCATCGCAGCTGCAACACCAGCATTGGCTTTTTTCTCTACGCTATCAATACGTTGGTTGGTATCGTAGAATGCTTGTTGTAACTGATCACCAAGGTTAGTAATACGGTTACCCAATTCCTGATTTGACTGGTTCAATGTACCAATCGCATCATGAATCGTGTCTTTACCTGTACCACCAATGTTGTTGGTTTTGATCGTACCGTCTGGATTAACTGTCGTGTTACCGCCAATGCTGTTTTTGATGCTGTCAGAAATATTGTGAATCTGACCACCGTTCACCGCATCTTTAGAACCTTTTGCAATGGTTCCATCTGCAACACCTTTAACAACACGGTCACCATCTTTACCAGCCATATTGACGCTCTTACCACCAGTATCTTTACCGACAGTGATTTCGCCATTTGACTCCTGTTGCTGAACAAGACCTGACTTACCATTGTTGATGTTGTTGATATTGTTCTGGATGTTCTGAATATCATTTGTGTTCTTGTCAACATTCTGTTTGACATCCCACAACTGACCACCATTCACCGCATCTTTAGAATCTTTCTCAACCTTACCATCAGCAACATTCTTCAAGTTAGTGCCCTTATCACCACCACCTAAAGTCACTGAGTTCTTATCAACATTGCCATCTTTGTCCTTGTCATATTGAACCGCGTTATCTGAAAGATTACCGATGTCTTTACCGATCTGATCTTTCAATTTATTCAACTGGTCAACATTGACTGCATCTTTACCATTTACGCCATCAGCAACGTTAGTAATTGTTTTATTACCCGCGTTAATGCCATCTTTAGTAATGCTTGGGCCGTTTTTAATGACCAAGCCATTGTTGTTCAATACAGTATCGCCAGTGGTAATGCTGTCGAACTTCGCATCTTTCAACAATTCAATCTTGATGCCATCTTCAGTCGTACGTGTGATTACGTTCTCACCGCTGGTCTTGTCTTCTGCTATTTCTGCATCCGCTCCACCGACGATGTTTAACTTGTCACCCAACTTACGGTGTACATCTTTACCTGCATTACCGGCAAAGTTGAGACCTTTGTTGGTCAGGTCATTCACACCATTAGTCACTTTGTCATCAACTGACTTGATCGCATCATTGATGTTGTTTTTGCCTGTGCCACCAATGTTGTTGGTTGTAATGCTACCGTCTGGATTAACAGTCGTGTTACCACCAATGCTGTTCTTGATGCTGTCAGAGATATTCTTCACCTGACCGCCATTCACTGCATCTTTAGATCCATTGGCAATTGAACCATCAGCAACGTTAGTAATAACCTTGTTACCCGCGTTGATGCCATCTTTAGTGATGCTTGGGCCATCTTTGATGGTTAAGCCGTTGTTGTTCAATACGCTGTCGCCAGTCGTGATGCTGTCTAAAGTTAAGTCTTTCTTGGTCGAAACTTCGTAGTTTGTACTACCATCTTTATTGGTGGTTTCTTTAACTACAATGTTATCGCCTTCAGTAACTGTCGTCTTCGCTTTAGTTGCAGCGTCTTTCACATGGCTAATCGCGTCATTAACATTATCTTTACCAGTACCACCAATATTAGTGATTGCTCCACCATTATTGATCGAATTATCACCTGTGATAACTTTATGAAGTTGGTCAAGATTGACTGCATCTTTACCATTTACAGCATCAGCAACGTTGGTAATCGTTTTATTACCCGCATTGATGCCATCTTTAGTAATGCTTGGGCCATCTTTAATGGTTAAGCCATTGTTGTTCAATACAGTATCACCAGTCGTAATGCTGTCGAACTTCGCATCTTTCAACAATTCAATCTTGATGCCATCTTCAGTCGTACGTGTGATCACGTTCTCACCGCTGGTCTTGTCTTCTGCTGTTGCAGCATCAGCGCCACCGACGATGTTTAACTTGTCACCCAACTTACGGTGTACATCTTTACCCGCATTACCAGCAAAGTTCAGACCTTTATTGGTCAGGTCATTCACACCATTAGTCACTTTGTCATCAACTGACTTGATCGCATCATTGATGTTGTTTTTGCCTGTACCACCAATGTTGTTGGTTGTAATGCTACCGTCTGGATTAACCGTCGTATTACCACCGATGCTGTTCTTGATGCTGTCAGAGATATTCTTCACCTGACCGCCATTCACTGCATCTTTAGATCCATTGGCAATTGAACCATCAGCAACGTTAGTAATGACTTTATTACCTGCATTGATGCCATCTTTAGTAATGCTTGGGCCATCTTTGATGGTTAAGCCATTGTTGTTTAATACGCTGTCGCCAGTGGTGATGCTGTCGAACTTCGCATCTTTCAACAATTCAATCTTGATGCCATCTTCAGTCGTACGTGTGATCACGTTCTCACCGCTGGTCTTGTCTTCTGCTGTTGCAGCATCAGCGCCACCCACGATGTTTAACTTGTCACCCAACTTACGATGAACATCTGCACCTGCATTACCGGCAAAGTTCAAGCCTTTGTTTTCCAACTCGGTCTTGGTGTTGTTGATCGTGTTGTTTAACTCAGTCTTGGTATCAGTAATCTGATTGGTTAACTGATCTTTAGTATTGGTGATCTGGTTACCCAAATCTTTCTTCGCATCGTCTAACTTGTTGTTGGTATCTGTGATCTTGCCGTCTAAACCATCTTTAACATTGGTTAACTGGTCAACATTGACCGCATCTTTACCATTTACACCATCAGCAACATTGGTAATCGTTTTATTACCCGCGTTGATGCCATCTTTAGTGATGCTTGGACCATCTTTAATGGTTAAGCCATTGTTGTTTAATACGCTGTCGCCAGTCGTGATACTGTCGAACTTCGCATCTTTCAACAATTCAATCTTGATACCATCTTCTGTGGTACGTGTGATTACATTCTCACCGCTGGTCTTGTCTTCTGCTGTTGCAGCATCAGCTCCACCTACGATGTTTAACTTGTCACCCAACTTACGGTGTACATCTTTACCCGCATTACCAGCAAAGTTGAGACCTTTATTGGTCAGGTCATTCACACCATTAGTCACTTTGTCATCAACTGACTTGATCGCATCATTGATGTTGTTCTTGCCTGTACCACCAATATTGCTGGTTGTAATGCTACCGTCTGGATTAACCGTTGTATTACCACCAATGCTGTTCTTGATGCTGTCAGAGATATTTTTCACCTGACCGCCATTCACTGCATCTTTAGATCCATTGGCAATTGAACCATCAGCAACATTAGTAATGACTTTATTACCAGCATTGATGCCATCTTTAGTAATGCTTGGGCCATCTTTGATGGTTAAACCATTGTTGTTTAATACGCTGTCGCCAGTGGTAATGCTGTCGAACTTCGCATCTTTCAACAATTCAATCTTGATGCCATCTTCTGTGGTACGTGTGATCACGTTCTCACCGCTGGTCTTGTCTTCTGCTGTTGCAGCATCAGCGCCACCCACGATGTTTAACTTGTCACCCAACTTACGATGTACGTCTGCACCTGCATTACCAGCAAAGTTCAAGCCTTTGTTTTCCAACTCGGTCTTGGTGTTCGTGATCGTGTTGTTTAACTCAGTCTTGGTATCAGTGATTTGATTGGTTAACTGATCTTTAGTATTGGTGATCTGGTTACCCAAATCTTTCTTCGCGTCGTCTAACTTGTTGTTGGTATCTGTGATCTTGCCATCTAAACCATCTTTAACATTGGTTAACTGGTCAACATTGACTGCATCTTTACCATTTACGCCATCAGCAACGTTGGTAATCGTTTTATTACCTGCATTGATGCCATCTTTAGTGATGCTTGGGCCATCTTTGATGGTTAAGCCATTGTTGTTTAATACGCTGTCGCCAGTCGTGATGCTGTCGAACTTCGCATCTTTCAACAATTCAATCTTGATACCATCTTCTGTGGTACGTGTGATCACGTTCTCACCGCTGGTCTTGTCTTCTGCTGTTGCAGCATCAGCTCCACCTATGATGTTTAACTTGTCACCCAACTTACGATGTACGTCTGCACCGGCGTTACCAGCAAAGTTCAAGCCTTTGTTTTCCAACTCTGTCTTGGTGTTGTTGATCGTGTTGTTTAACTCAGTCTTGGTATCAGTAATCTGATTACCTAAGTCTTTCTTTGCATCGTCTAACTTGTTGTTGGTATCCGTGATCTTGCCGTCTAAACCATCTTTAACATTGGTTAACTGGTCAACATTGACTGCATCTTTACCATTCACGCCATCAGCAACATTAGTAATTGTTTTATTACCCGCGTTGATGCCATCTTTAGTAATGCTTGGACCATCTTTAATGGTTAAGCCGTTGTTGTTTAATACGCTGTCGCCAGTCGTGATGCTGTCGAACTTCGCATCTTTCAACAATTCAATCTTGATGCCATCTTCTGTGGTACGTGTGATTACGTTCTCACCGCTGGTCTTGTCTTCTGCTGTTGCAGCATCAGCTCCACCTACGATGTTTAACTTGTCACCCAACTTACGATGAACATCTGCACCGGCATTACCAGCAAAGTTCAAGCCTTTGTTTTCCAACTCTGTCTTGGTGTTCGTGATCGTGTTGTTTAACTCAGTCTTGGTATCTGTGATCTGATTGGTTAACTGATCTTTAGTATCATTTAACTTGTTGTTAGTGTCCGTAATCTGGTTACCCAAGTCTTTCTTCGCATCGTCTAACTTGTTGTTGGTATCGGTGATCTTACCGTCTAAACCATCTTTAACATTGGTTAACTGGTCAACATTGACCGCATCTTTACCATTTACGCCATCAGCAACATTGTTAATCGTTTTATTACCTGCATTGATGCCATCTTTAGTAATGCTTGGACCATCTTTAATGGTTAAGCCATTGTTGTTTAATACAGTATCGCCAGTAGTAATGCTGTCGAACTTCGCATCTTTCAACAATTCAATCTTGATACCATCTTCTGTGGTACGTGTGATCACGTTCTCACCGCTGGTCTTGTCTTCTGCTGTTGCAGCATCAGCTCCACCGATGATGTTTAACTTGTCACCTAACTTACGATGAACATCTGCACCTGCATTACCAGCAAAGTTCAAGCCTTTGTTTTCCAACTCGGTCTTGGTGTTCGTGATCGTGTTGTTTAACTCAGTCTTGGTATCAGTGATCTGATTGGTTAACTGATCTTTAGTATCATTTAACTTGTTATTAGTATCCGTGATCTGGTTGCCCAAGTCTTTCTTCGCATCATCTAATTTGTTGTTGGTATCAGTAATCTGATTACCTAAATCAGTCTTGGTGTTATCAATTTTTTGGTCTAAATTGGTAATGTTTTGAGCATTCTCATTTACACGAGAATCAACATTTTTAAGCTGACGTACAGTCACTGCATCAGAGTCAGCAGAACCATCTTCAACATTGGTAATACGACGTTCTTTACCAGCAGAACCAACCGAAATTACACCATTTGACATTGATGCATCACGATTTGTCAGGAATGAGCTTCCTGTCGTTTCTGTCGCAACGGCATCTTGGCCTAATGCAACACTATTTTCTGCCTCAACTCGGCTGCGTGCACCTAATGCAACACCACCAACAACCATAGACTGGGCGCCTTGACCAACGGCAACGGCATTTTCTTGATCGGCAATCGCACCGCCACCAATCGCAGCAGAATTTTTACCTGTTGCTTTAGCACCACCACCAACGGCAGCAGCATTTTCATTGCTTGCTTCAGCACCTTTACCAATTGCAGCAGCACTATCACCTGTTGCCTGTGCACCGCTACCAATTGCAGCAGCACCATTACCTGTTGCTGTAGCACCTTCGCCTGGTTTATTACCAGAACCAATTGCCGTCGAATTTGTACCTGATGCAAGCGAGTTAATACCCATCGCCGATGCACCATCACCTGTTGCTTGAGCAACTGCACCAAATGCTGACGCACCTTTGCCCGCAGCATTCGACATTACACCAAATGCAGATGAAGCATCGCCTGTTGCTTTAGATGTCATACCAAAAGCTGACGCAAAAGCACCTGTACCGACAGCCTGAACACCGACAGCTGTTGAACCATGTCCAGTTTCTGTGGTTGGATATTTACCAGCCTGTAATTTACCACCTGTAATTTCAGTGTATTTTTGGCTTAATTCAACATCACGAGCAATTTTGTCAACATCATCACCACCAATCGCTACAGATGAGTTACCACGTGCAATCACATCCGCACCAATCGCGATTGATTGGTCACCAATTGCTTTCGTCTGGTCACCAATTGCAATTGACTGATTGCTATAACCTGGTGTCATGCCAGCAGCGCCTTTAGTTGAAGAGTTACGACCAATCGCAACATCACCACTACCCACTGTCTCGCTTGCATTACCGACAGAAATTGCTCCAACACCAGCGCCTTTTGCATGCGAACCGACAACAACAGCATCATAACCAGTTGCAACCGCTTCTACGCCTACAGCGATTGAGTTACGAGCTTTTGCACCATCATTTTCGTAGTTACCGCTTTGTACACCATTATCATTTACGCTGACATAATGGGTACGTGCTGCTTTTAACTGCCCCACAGTCGCTGCGTCAGAATCTACCGCACCATCTGCTACATTTTGAATACGGCGCTCTGCACCTACATCACCAACAGACAAAACTCCTGTTGGCGCAGCTTGTTTTGTCAAGAAACCTTTTTCTGTTGCTTGAGTCGCTTTTGAATCTTTACCTAAAGCAATACTGTTTTCAGCTTCTGAACGTGCACCTTTACCAATGGCAACACCACCATCAAAAGCAGCTTCCGCTTGGTCACCGATTACAACGGCTTCATCTTTATTCGCTTTTGCACCAGTACCAATCGCAACTGATTTTTTACCAGTTGATGCTGAGAATGCACCAATCGCCAAAGAGTTTTCTTGTGTTGCAACCGCACCACCACCAAATGCAATCGAATCTTTACCCGTTGCCTTTGTCGCCATATTTTTTTGGTATTCTGCGCCTGCTTGACCAGCAACTGAACCTGCATTTTCAATATCTGGTGAACCAATTGCGATAGAACGGTAGCCTTCTGCTGTTGCAGAATGTCCGATCGCTAAAGAGCCTTTTCCAGTTGCGGCAGCAACGTTACCAAGTGCTTGTGCATAATCACCTGTTGCTGCTGATTGGCGACCAATTGCTAAAGAGGTATTACCCGTTGAAAGCGCAGCTGTACCAATTGCAACTGCTGCAATTCCTTTCGTAGTTGCATATGAACCAATTGCAGTTCCAAAGTTTTGCTCAGTGGTTGCACCAGTTCCGAGACTGATCGCACCGCCCTGTTTCATTGCACCAGCAAATGCGCCAGTTGAATTATTGTAAGGATTTTGACGATTTGCGATATTAGAAACGCCTGTACCTTGAGTTTTTGCGCCACAACCAATTGCAATATCTCGAGTACCAGAAGTACTCGCCACGCCCTCAGCACATATAGAATCCCTTCCTGAATCAGTTCCTGAAATTGAGGTCCCCGATCCACTTCCTCCACCAATATTCTGTGCAGCAAACGCAGCAGGAGAGAAACTAATTGCTCCGACCAAAACAGCGGCGGTTAAATTTGAAATTTTAGATTTAGTCTTGGTTTTACTTTTTGCTAGTTCAGAAGTTGCAACCCATGCTCCAATAGATGCATTCCAAACCACTTTATATACTTTGTTCATAAAAATTCTCAGACGTTTACTACAGTTATTGATGGTCTAAAAATGCAAATGAGCATTTTTAGTGTCAGCGCTAAAAAAGAGCCGCGGATGCTAATAAACCCGAGTAAATTGGTAAAGATCTAATGAACACTTTTTTATCAAATGTGAGACTTAATTCTCACATTCATAAAAAATCATGTGAAATAAATTCATGATTTAATTTAAAAAATAATTTTATGTTTGTTTTTGTTTTTGTTTTGTTTCTTTTTACAAATAAAGTGAAAAGTAGAGCAAAAACTCCATAAAACAATAAAAATTAATATTCAATACCTAAAATTGTCATTAATTATTGGAATAAGTAATCAAAAAAACACTTATTAGCTAGAATAAAAATAACCACACCACTATAAATTTTTACTTATCAATCACAAAACACTGGGTTTTAGATATTGTTTGCTAAATCGAGTATGATTCTTTTATCAAAAACATTTCTCCAACCTTATGGGCCAAGATTTAAAATTATTAAGAAAACAGCTACGCTTTAAAAGAAGACAACTCTCGTCTTATGAACAAAAGCAAGCTGAACAACAAGTTTTGATCCAGCTCAGAACATCCGTTCCTTTTAAAACTTCAAGAAAAATTGGGCTGTATTTACATGCCTTTGGCGAAATTCATACACGAAAAATTCTAAGACTCTGTTTTCAACAAGGAAAACAGGTTTACTTACCCATGATCTGTAATATGAATCAGGGGCTGGTGTGGGTAAAAATTGATTCCAAACAGTATTTTAATCAACGTTTTTCACATCACCCTTTAGGTATGAAAGAACCCATGGCAAACCGTGGTCAACATGTTTCACATCTCGATCTGCTGATTATGCCGTTGCTGGCATGTGATTCATCAGGCACACGTATTGGCATGGGAGGCGGTTTCTATGACCGGACATTGGCAAGCGCCCAACATCGTCCCTACCGTCTCGGTCTGGCTCATGACTTTCAATATGTAGAACAACCTTTATTAAGACAAAAATGGGATCAACCGCTCGATGGATTGCTCACGCCTAAAAAACTCTATTATTTCAAACGCTAGCTTGCTCTTTTTGTTATTACAGCCTTAAATCTTGAGTAATTTAGTCTTTTTTTTATATTTTCTAAGTAAAAACCCTTGTAATTTTTAAAATGCACATCACTATAAAAAACATGGCAACACCGTTGTCACTCATTAGGAGTGCCCATGTCTGAATATATTTTAAATAATGAAACAAGCTTAGAGCCACAGGTTCCAAGTGTATTACCACTATTAGCGTTACGTGATGTTGTGGTGTATCCACACATGCAAATTGCGCTATTTGTGGGTCGTGAAAAATCGATCAATGCAGTGGATGTGGCTCGTAACAGTGACAATTTAGTATTTGTAGTTGCGCAAAAAGATTCGCTTACAGAAGAAATTGATCACGACAATCTCTATCAATATGGAACCGTGGCTAAAATCGTACAAGTCGTTAATCATGAGAATGATGAAAACTGCATTAAAGTACTGATCGAAGGTCTACATCGTTCTAAGCTAGAACGCATTATTGACGGAGAGGAATACTTAACAGCTGAACATCATTTAAGCCCAATGACATTGTCTTTGGATGAAGAGACCCAAGAAACTCGCTTAAATGAATTACGTACCCTTTTTGCTCAATATGCAGAAGCAAAATTACGTAATGCGCGTGAACTCGTCGCAGCAGCAAATAAAATTGAAGACTTATTGCAATTAATGTTCTTCGTTGCAACTCGTGTGCCTTTAAATATTGAAGTAAAGCAAAAATTTTTAGAGCACGATGAATTTGAAGCTCATTTGCAAGAGTTGATGAATTATTTGATGAATCAATCTGCTGAACAGCAAATTGAACAAACGCTGCACGACAGTGTAAAACGTCAGATGGAAAAGAACCAACGTGAATACTTTCTAAATGAAAAAATGAAAGTGATTCAACGTGAACTTTCCGATATGAATGGCGGTGCTGAAGATGACGTTGCAGAAATTGAAAAACGTCTAGCTGAAGCAGATTTACCTGAACACGTACGCAAGAAAGCTGAAGCTGAGTTTCGTAAACTCAAGGCAATGCAACCTGCTTCAAGTGAAGCCGCTGTTGTTCGCAACTATCTGGAAGTGATTTTAGATACGCCATGGAACAAAGCCAGCAAAGTTAGCATTAACTTGAATAAAGCTCAGGAAATTCTCGATACAGATCACTACGGCCTAGATGACGTTAAAGATCGTATTGTGGAATATCTGGCAGTTCAGTCTCGCGTGAAAAAACTCAAAGGCCCGATCTTATGTTTGGTTGGTCCTCCAGGTGTAGGTAAAACATCGCTTGGTGAATCTGTAGCAAAAGCAACAGGTCGCGAGTTTGTCCGTATGGCACTGGGTGGTGTACGTGATGAAGCTGAAATTCGTGGTCACCGTCGTACTTATATCGGTGCGATGCCAGGTAAGATCGTGCAATCATTGACAAAAGTTGGTGTGAAGAACCCATTGTTCTTACTCGACGAAATTGACAAGATGGCACAAGATTATCGTGGTGATCCTGCATCAGCATTGCTTGAAGTATTAGATCCATCACAAAACAGTAAGTTCAACGACCATTATTTAGATCTTGATCTTGACCTTTCTGAAGTGATGTTCATCTGTACTGCAAACAGCATGAATATTCCTGAGGCCCTACTGGACCGTATGGAAGTGATTCGTCTACCGGGTTATACCGAAGATGAAAAAGTCAATATTGCTGAACGTTACCTTGTTCCGAAAGCAATCAAGAACAATGGTTTACGCACCAAAGAATTGACTGTTCATGAAGAAGCAATTCGTGACATCGTTCAACGTTATACACGTGAAGCGGGTGTTCGTAGTTTAGAGCGTGAAGTTTCTAAAATTGCCCGTAAAGTGGTGAAAGAAGCGGTAAGCAAGAAGTCGAAAAACTTACAGATCGACGTGACTTCTGCAAACCTTCCTGAATACTTAGGTCCACATAAGTTTGACTTTGGTATTGCAGAAGATGAAGCACAGGTCGGACGTGTAAATGGTTTGGCTTGGACGTCTGTCGGTGGCGAATTGCTGACAATCGAAGTTGCGGCTGTTAAAGGTAAAGGTAAATTCATTACGACCGGTTCACTCGGTGATGTTATGAAAGAGTCGATTACCGCAGCAATGACAGTTGTACGTACCCGCGCTGATGAATTGGGAATTGAATCATCTCGTTTCGAAGAAACCGATGTTCACGTTCACTTACCTGAGGGTGCAACACCAAAAGATGGTCCATCGGCTGGTTTAGCCCTTACGACTGCCCTTGTATCAGCATTCACAGGTATTCCGATTCGTCCAGATATCGCTATGACAGGTGAAACTAGTCTTGGTGGTCGTGCAATGCGTATTGGTGGTCTAAAAGAAAAACTTCTTGCAGCACACCGTGGTGGAATCAAACTGGTCTTCATTCCACAAGATAACGTTCGCGACTTGGCTGAGATTCCAGACAACGTGAAAGAAGGTTTAGAAATCAAAGCTGTGAAAAGTATTGATGAAATCTTACCTTTAGCGTTAACGGATACACCAAAACCTTTACCAAAAACACCGATTGTGAAACCGGTGGAAGATGCAAAGGCAGCGCGTCACTAAACTGTGAGTTGCAATAAAAAAGAGAGCTTCGGCTCTCTTTTTTTGTTACACATTATGGTTGAAAAATAACCAATATCTTGCATAATAAAATAGAGTCGATAAAACAAAGATCAAATTTGGCTCAATGAACTCATTTTAGTGCCATCTGAACTCCAGACGGATGGCTCTTTGATCGCAGCTCATACTCATTTTGAGCTGCGTTTTTTATGGGTGATCTAAAATAAGCTTTTGTATTTTTTATGACAAGATAAATCCCATGTTTTGCCCTATGCAGGTCGGCAGCCTTTATAATGTGTAGAATTTGCCAAATAAGCCTTAGTTATGAAAATTCGCATTCTTACCATTGGTCAAAAAATGCCAGCATGGGTACTCACTGGATTTGAAGACTATTTCAAACGCATTCAGCCTTTTGTACAAACGCAGGTCATTGAACTTCCGATGGCAAAGCGTGGCAAAAATGATTCTGAAGCTGATATTTTGAAATATTGCCAAATCGAAGGTGAAAGTATTCTAAATGCGCTCAAGCCAAATGAAACCTTGATTGCTTTAGAGGTCGGTGGACGCGAACTCAGTACTGAAAAACTGGCAGATACCATGAAGCAATGGATGCTTGAAGGCAATGATATTGCGCTTGCCATTGGTGGACCAGATGGACATTCAGATGCGGTTCGTAAAGCAGCAGCTTGGCATTGGTCACTGTCTAAATTGACGATGCCCCACCCGATGGTTCGTATCTTACTCATTGAGCAATTATATCGTGCCATGAGTATTAACCATAATCATCCTTATCATCGGGCTTAAATACTGTTCTGATTTTAGAACAATATGTTGAAGTTTAATGGCTGTCACTGTCATCACTTTTTTGTCACGATAACCATGTCATTTTCACTAGGTGCACACACATGAACGCTCAGACCTTACCCGGACTATTTATCTCTCATGGTTCACCTATGCTTGCACTTGACCCAGAACAGGTTGGCCCAGCACTGCATCGTTTGGGTAGCAATCTGCCTAAACCAGAAGCCATTATTGTCATGTCTGCACATTGGGAAAGTCAGGCGCTGGAAGTCAGCACATCGACTCGACCAGAAACCTGGCATGACTTCCGTGGTTTTCCACCAGCACTTTATGAGATTCGCTACCCTGCTGCGGGCGCACCTCAGTTGGCCGAAGAAATACTGAAGCGATTTGCGGAGGCTGGTTTAGCTGCACATGCCAATAGTACACGTCCGCGTGATCATGGGGTCTGGATGCCGTTATTACACATGTATCCAGACGCAGATATTCCTGTGATCGAAATCTCGTTACCCATCCATATGAATGCCGATGATATTTATAAAATCGGACAAGTACTTTCACCTTTACGCGAACAACAGATTTTGCTGATCGGTTCAGGCAGTATTACCCACAACCTTGCCGAGCTTTCGTGGCAAGCTGATGCCGATGTACCCGTTTGGGCAAGTACTTTCCGTAATTCGGTTGTCAACAAACTCACACATCAGGATTATGATGCTGTGCTCGACTGGCCATCCCTCCCTTATGTTCAAAGAAACCACCCTTCTCTTGAGCATTTTGCGCCACTTTTCTTTGCCATGGGCACAGGTAATCGCTTCAACGTTGTCCATAGCAGCTTTTCAATGGGATCATTGGGAATGGATATTTATCGATTCGATTAAATATCAAACTACATCACATAAAAAACAAAATAGGCTTGCATATAATATTAGCAAGCCTATAAATCCATTATATTTTTTAAAATTTACAAATAGAAACATTTAACGAACTTAATGCCTAAACGGATTACATGCTCTTTTTTTAAGAATACTTTAAGCTTATTGCTGTTATTTATTTCCCGTTGTTTTGAATATGAAAATTAAATATTTAGTTCTTGCATTACTTCCACTTTCTTTAATGGCGTGTCAAACAGTACAAAACGTGACTGACAACGTAATTTCACAAATTAATACAACTGCTGCAAAAAATTTGGCTGAATACAACTGGACTTACCAAGGTTCAAAAGCATCTAAACCTTTGGTTTTAGCATTTAGTGCAGACCAGAAACTTTCAATCCAAACGGGTTGTAACAACCAAGGCGGTACTTGGAAAGTTGAAGGCAATACCATTGTAACCTCTCCACTTGTATCAACCATGATGGCTTGTGCAAATGATTTAATGCAACAAGAACGTTTATCTTCTGATATTTTCAGCGAGAAAAAAGTACCATTTGAGATCAGCACTGTAAATGGTCAGGCAATCTTGACTGTTACTGATGGCAAAGGTCAAAAACACGTATTCACAGGTGCTAAAGTGACAAATAACAATGTATTGACTAACTATACATGGTCATATCAACCTGCTGACACAAAACGTCCAATCGTATTAAGTTTCTTGGCAAATGACCGTTTATCTGTAGATACGGGCTGTAACCGTCAAAATACTTCTTGGAAAATTGAAAACGGTGCGATCGTTACAGGTGACTTGGCTTCAACATTGATGGCTTGTGAACCTGCATTGATGAAACAAGAGCAGTTTGCGGGTGATCTTTTACAAAAACGTAAAATCGCTTTTGAAGTAAATGCAACCAATCCAGAACAACCGACTTTGGTTATCGCTGATGCAAAAGGCCAAAAATATACATTTGTTGGTAAAATGACGCCTGAAGCAAAATACCAGTCTGAAGGTAAAACTGTTTTCCTAGAAATTTCACCAGAAACTAAATCTTGCACAGGCGTTGCTCCACAAACTTGTATGCAAGTTCGTGAAGTAAAATATGATGACAAAGGTTTAAAAACTTACGCTGACAAAAACTGGTCGCTTTACTACGGTCAAATCGAAGGTTTTGAGCACAATCCACAACAACGCGTAATTGTACGTGTGAAGCGTTTTGACGTTCAAAACCCAGCTGCAGACCAATCAAGCATTGCAGACGTATTAGATATGGTTGTTGAACAAGAGATTGTTAAAAAACCATAATTTATACCTGTAAATAAAAAAATCCGATGTCTTAACATCGGATTTTTTTATGGAAAGTCCCTTTTGATTTAAGGGAGGTTTTTTAATAAATACCCTGCGCTAAAATTGCATCAGCAACTTTTACAAAACCAGCAATATTGGCACCATCAACATAGTTAATTGAACCATCTTCCTGCGTACCGTATTTAACACAGTTACGGTGAATCTCTTTCATGATTGCATGTAAACGCTCGTCCACCTGTTCAAAAGACCAACCTAGACGATTCGCATTTTGAGACATTTCTAGACCAGAGGTTGCAACGCCGCCTGCATTTGAAGCTTTACCTGGTGCATATAAAATCTTCGCTTCAACAAACTTTTCAACAGCCTCAAGCGTTGATGGCATGTTGGCGCCTTCTGCCACGCAAATCACGCCATTTGCCAGCAAAGTTGCAGCATCTTCCGCTTTTAACTCATTTTGTGTTGCACACGGCAAAGCAATATCCGCAGGAATATGCCAAGGTGTTTGACCTTCGAAATATTCGAAGCCATGTTTTGAAGCAAATTCGGAAATACGGCCACGTTTTTCATTTTTCAGTTCCATCACTTCATCAAGTAATGCTTTGCTGAAACCATTTTTTAAATAGACTGTTCCATTTGAATCCGACAAGGTCACAACTTTTGCGCCCAAGAACATGGCTTTTTCTGCTGCATATTGAGCAACATTACCAGAACCTGAGATCGAAACTGTTTTACCTGCAAAGCTTTGACCACGAGTTTTCAACATTTCTTCTGCAAAATAAACCGTTCCATAACCCGTCGCTTCTGGACGAGCCAATGAACCACCGAATGAAATTCCTTTACCGGTAAAAACACAAGAAGTGTCATTGCTGAGCTTCTTCATCATGCCGGTCATATAGCCGACTTCGCGACCACCAACCCCAATATCCCCCGCAGGAATATCCGTATTCGAACCAAGATGACGATAAAGCTCCAGCATCAATGCCTGGCAAAAACGCATAATTTCTGCATCTGATTTACCTTTCGGATCGAAATCAGAACCACCTTTACCACCGCCCATGGGTAGCGTCGTTAAGGCATTTTTAAAGGTTTGTTCAAAGCCTAAAAACTTTAAAATCGATAGATTCACTGAAGGGTGAAAACGCATTCCCCCTTTATAAGGTCCAATCGCTGAGTTGTATTGCACACGGAAGGCACGATTTACATGAGTTTGGCCTTGATCATCCATCCATGAAACACGGAACTGGATCGCACGCTCAGGTTCAACCAGTCGTTCCAAAAGACCGTATTGAGCATACTTAGGATTTTTCTCAATGAACGGCCACAAACTTGTCATGACTTCTTCGACAGCTTGTAAAAATTCAGGTTGATTAGGATCTCTAGCTTTAACGTAATCGAGAAAGTCATTTAAGCTATTGTATTTCAACATTCACCCCCAAGTCAGTGATTTATCTTGGTGCGGAAAATGCACCAAAATAGAATATCGCATATATTTAATACAGATTACTATTCCATCACACTATTATTTTTTAGGCCAATTTATATATAATTAAAAATCAAAAACTTAATTAAATAAATGTTCATTATTTTTATAATAAATATTGCCAGTATTGTCTAAAAACTAATGCCATATTCTGCTCATCTTCCTATTCAGCCAAAGCCAAGCACCAGCAAATCGCACTAAAAAACATCAGCATTCGCACTATTTTTAAGCAAAATCCAAAACACTATCTGTATAATTTTCCAACCTTGCTACGCCGTCATAAGTCATTATTTGCTATACTAAGCTCCCTGTTTTTTGCTTCATCCTCCCCATGTCACCATCTGCACAACATTCTCTTATTGTCCAAATAGATCAGCTATTACCGCAAACACAATGTGGTTTATGCGGTCATCGTGATGGATGCTTACCTTATGCAAAATCGATTGCAGAAGGTGAAGAGGCAAATAAATGTGTGCCGGGTGGCCAGCCCGTTGCTGATGCATTGGCAACACTGTTACAACGCCCGTCTCTACCCGCCGAGCCAAGTGTCTGGGAAATTCAGGAGGATGGTCGCCCACAGCGCATAAAAGCGATTATCCGGGAAGATGAGTGTATTGGATGTACCAAGTGTATTAGTGCCTGCCCAGTAGATGCGATCATCGGCAGTGGTAAGTTGATGCACAGCATTTTGACCGATCTGTGTACAGGCTGTGAGTTATGTATTCCACCTTGTCCAGTCGATTGCATTGATCTGGTGGCAGATACCAAACCCTTGCCAACTATAGAACAACGCAGTGTTGAGCAGGATGATTTAAGACATCGCTACTACGCACATATTCAACGTGAAGAGAAGCGTCGTTTAAACCGTAAAGGACCCATTGTCCGTGCAGAAATTGATGTGGAATTCTTTGCCCAGTTTTCTCAGGCACTCAACAATGTTCCTGTGATTACCCTCGTGGATAAACCCAAAGAAACGCCAACACTGGATGCTAAAACCACGATTGAACTTGCCAAACTACGCACACAAATCAAGAAACTGGAAAAACAGTTGAGTGTACGTGTAGATGAGCAGAAACAAGCACAGTTACTGGCTTTACAACAACGTTTAAATGAATTGCAGGACATCTAAATGCCCGTTAAAAATATGACCAAAAAGCAGATTCAGACTTTTTTCGAACGTTTACGTGAACAGCGGCCTCATCCACAGACTGAGCTGAACTATTCCTCACCTTTTGAATTGCTTATTGCCGTTCTGCTTTCGGCTCAGGCAACCGATGTCAGTGTGAATAAAGCCACGGATAAACTCTATCCTGTTGCCAATACCGCTCAGGCTATTTTAAATCTTGGGGTGGATGGCTTAAAAGAATATATCAAGACTATTGGCCTGTATAACTCTAAAGCCGAGAATGTGATTAAAACCTGCCGTATTCTTGTGGAGCAGTATCAAGGCAATATTCCAGAAACACGTAAAGAACTGGAAGCTTTACCTGGTGTAGGCCGTAAAACAGCGAATGTGGTACTGAATACGGCATTTGGTCAGCCGACCATGGCGGTCGATACCCATATTTTTCGTGTGGGTAATCGTACGGGGCTGGCGGTGGGTAAAAATGTGCTTGAGGTTGAAGATCGCTTGGTTAAAGTGATTCCGAAAGAGTTTATTATTGATGCACACCACTGGCTGATCTTGCATGGCCGTTATTGTTGTATTGCACGTAAACCGAAGTGTGGAGAGTGTGTGGTTGCTGATGTCTGTAACTGGCCAGACCGTTTTGAATTTGGCGCGAACAAAGCCATCGCAATAAAAAACCTCAGCTAATCCTGAGGTTTTTTATGCTGCTGTAGTTTTGGATGCAGCTGACGTGTTTTACCATTCAGTTTATTTTCCAAAGCCTGCTGTTTTTGCACATGACGCAGCATTTTTTGGCTTTGATACGCTAAAAACAACAGCAAAACCAAGCTGAAAATCACAACTAAAATCAGAATAACTTTTAGTAGCATAGCCCTTCTCCAAAATAAAAAGAGCCCTATATTCAGAGCTCTTTTATCATCTGCAATTCAGATTATTTGTCTAAAATTGCAAATAAATCGGCTTGAACGTTTTCGATCGGACGTAAACCATTCAGCTTATCGTAAGTCGGTGCATTTTCACCAGAAGCAGCACGACCTTGATAGAAGCCAACCAATTGCTCAGTTTCGCTGTGGTAAGAACCAAGACGCTTACGAATCGTTTCTTCTTGGTCATCTGGACGTTGTACAAGGTCTTCGCCTGTTTCGTCATCTTTACCTTCCACTTTTGGTGGATTGTAAACCGTGTGATAAACACGGCCAGATGCTGGATGCTGACGACGACCAGAAAGACGTTGAACAATCTCTTCATCTGGTACATCAATTTCGATCACATGATCAATACTGATGCCAGCTGATTCTAATGCTTCAGCTTGTGGGATTGTGCGTGGGAAACCGTCAAAGATACAACCATTTTCACAATCAGGCTGAGCAATACGTTCTTTCACCAAACCAATGATCAGTTCATCAGAAACTAAACCGCCTGATTCCATGACACTTTTTGCTTTTAAGCCAAGTTCAGTACCTTCACGAATTGCAGCACGGAGCATATCACCGGTTGAAATTTGTGGGATATTGTAGCGCTTACAGATCAACTGAGCTTGAGTACCTTTGCCTGCCCCAGGTGGTCCGAGTAAAATAATGCGCATAAAAGAACATCCTCATTTAAAAACAATAAATCTTAAATTGAGCAATATCATACAGAGTTATCGCTCAACCAACATCAAATTAATTATAAGAAAGCAACAAATAAGTGAATTAAACCAGCAAAGAAACCAGTCACTCCACCTAGTACAATTAAAATCCACTCATCTTCCTGAAAAGCAGGACGCAATAAATTCTGGAACTCTTTCGGTGTTAGTTCACGGATGCGGTCTCTAAACATTTGAAAGATCTTCTGCGCACGACTTGCATTCAGAGCGGGGTCACATACTGGTCCCATGGTAATTTCAATTGAGCGATCAATCAAGTCAGTCTTGAGTCTAGCATACTCTCTTGGCCCTAATGAAAGCTGCAATGACGTTCTGACTAATGGGGTTTCCATGATTTCATTGATATGGCGCTTGACAATACGACGTGTTTTGTCTTTTTTGCTGCCATACATCATTTCAGTCATGATCGATTTTAAAGTAATTAAATCTTCCGTAACCACACTGGCAAATACATCCGAAACCTCTTCCTGACGCTTCATAAATGCACCTTGCACATTGTAGGTACCAATCTTTAAGACAGGTACAATCCACGGGAATTTACGATCTTTAGTCAAGCGGAAGATCTGTGGATAGCGGATATAATGCGGTTCAATTGGATTGAAGACCATCCAGATCGCAATCCAGTTGGTCAAAAAGCCCCAGATTGCTGCCCAGAACGGAACGGTCCAGTGCCACGGCACCACAAACCAGACGATCATCTGGAAAATACCAAAGAACATACCAATTAACGCACTGATATGCCAAATAAAGTTGATCTCTTTCTGCCCTACTTTCAGGAACATGCGCACCATTAAACGGCGATCACCTTCCATCTGGCTCACCACCATTTCACGCATATCGACCAGTGACTCCACGTTCATGGTCAGCTCAGTCACAAGTTCCCTTAAGGTATTGGGTAATTGTTTATGCGCTTGCGCATAGATACGGCGTTTAATTGAATAAGGCAGGTTTTCCCAGAGCACAGCATTTCGGTCGATCATGACCTCGTCAATCAGGTGCTCAAGCTCAAAACCAACCTGTTCACCAATAATCATGGCCATATCTTCAGGATCCATTGCTTCCAGAAACTCTCGCAATGATCCCAACTTAGATAAAGTATTATCGGTGATGATGCCTGAAATACGTCCAGCTTTGCGCGGCACGATCCCTTGCCAACCAACAGGTAATGGGCCTAAATGGAATCCCCAGAAATTAATTGGGTAAAATACCATTTTCAGTGCCATCCACACGTGCGCCCAAGTTACAAAGGCGGTCACTGGAATGATACTTAAGACTGCCAGATGGTCAGGTCGATTTAAGAAAATCTGCCACAATTCATTGACGTAATCAAACATGCATGACTCTCAGAATTATTGATACATGATGGCTTATAAAAGAATAAATCTGCATTTCCCTCTTATAAACCAAAACTTAAGGTGTAAGAAAACTGGAGCACAGGTTGTGCTTTTTTCACAGTGTTGCCATCCCCATCTTCTAATTTTTCACGCACTCCGGCGCCAACACTGAATGTACTAATTCGTTCATTGTTCAGCCAGACATATGCAAGATCCGCACCGACGCCTAGATTGGCTTTTTGTTTACCACCATAATTTTTACTGTCTAAATGGCCCGCATAGACCCCAACATAATAACCATTTTTATCTGTACCCGTTAAATAGTACGGATAGCGAAAGCCGACCTGTCCACCAATTTCATTGTCGTCATTTAAAAATGCACCCGCTTTCGCATAGGCAATTCCATACGGATTTACCCATTCTAAATTGCCATGTAATAATTTTTTAGTAAAACCCGCCCCGACATTCCATGTTGACACGTTTGCATCTTTCAATTTTGGTTCAGGCATAAATGGATTATCATCCGCATGTACTAAGCCTGTAAGTGTTAAAACCGATAATAAAAGGCAAATTTTTCTCATTATTTTCTCCATTTTCCCTATGTCTGTATTGGAAAATCCTATTTCGAATAGTTTGTGACTTTAACAGAATTATTTTGCTTCTAATATACAAGACCCTATAATTTTAATGTCTACAAAGTCAAAAGCTGTCGCATGAACAATTGCATGAATTGTTGAAAATTCTACAGTATGTTCATGCAACTTACGTTAAAATATTCCGTCTTTGTATTCTCTCACCCCTGCAATTAAGTCGGCACCCTATGAAACAGCACTTTCCTTTAAAAAACATGCAACAAGAAAAGCGCATTTATAAGGGTCGAATCTTCTTTGCAATCTTTCTGGTGGCCTTTTTTCTACTGTTATTGATTTGTCGTTATGCATATTTACAGATTGTTCATTACGATGATTTTACAACGGCCTCAGATAAGAACCGAATTCGCTTACAACCGCTCGCGCCTGCCCGTGGTTACATTTATGACCGTAATGGGGTTTTGCTCGCGGATAACTATCCTGTTTTTACGGCAACCCTAAGTCGTGCCGATGTCAGCGATATTGATGATACGCTTACTCGTTTGATCCCAATTTTAAATCTCAGTCAGGAAGACGTTGACCGCTTTAAAAGCCGTGTAAAAACAGCACGAAAAACTGAGCGTCTGGCAATAAAATTAAACCTGACTGAAGCAGATATCGCGAAATTCAGCGAAGTGAAATATGCCTTTCCCGGGGTGAAAATTGAAACGCAAATGACCCGTTACTATCCACATGGCGAACTTTTTGCCCATGTTATTGGATATGTTGGACGTATTAATGATAAAGAACTCAAATCGATTGATAAGGACTTATACGCGGGCACTAACCTGATTGGTAAAATCGGGGTCGAAAAAAGTTATGAAGACTTATTACACGGCACGCCGGGTTATGAATCTGTTGAAGCAGATGCCCATGGTAATGTGCTACGTAATTTAGGACGCCAAAACCCTGCACGTGGTAATGATCTGTACTTATCAATTGACTATGGTCTACAAACGATTGCTGCACAGCAATTAAAAGATCGCCGTGGTGCAATTGTAGCCATGGATCCACGCACAGGTGAAATTCTTGCATTGGTCTCTAGCCCAAGTTTCAATCCAAACTTATTTGTCACTGGGATTAGTACAAAAGACTATAGCGGTCTGCGTGACAACCTCGACCAGCCACTCTACAACCGTGCAGTTCAAGGGGCTTACCCACCTGGCTCAACCATTAAGCCAATGTTTGGTTTAGGCGGCATTCACTATGGTCTGGTCGATTGGGGCACCGCTATTTCAGATCCAGGTTACTTCTCTCTACCTGGCGACAGCCATCGCTTCCGTGACCATAAGAAAAGTGGACATGGTTCAGTCAACATGCACAAGGCACAAATCGTTTCCTGTGATACCTATTTCTATGTTCTGTCCTACCGGATGGGCATTGAAAAAATGAATGACTGGATGCGTCAGTTTGGCTTTGGTGAAAAAACAGGTGTCGATTTACCAAGTGAAAGCTCTGGTCTCTATCCAAGCCCTGAATGGAAAATGCGTACCCGTAAGTCGAAATGGCTCAAAGGTGAAACCATTTCCGTCAGTATTGGACAAGGTGCATTTACGGCAACACCATTACAACTTGCCATGGCAACTGCAATTACTGCCAATAAAGGCTCACATGTTACACCACATGTATTAAGAGAAACCAAAGGCGCCAAAAAGTTTGCTGTACACAATGCGCCTGATGGCAAAATCCAGTTTAACGGCACAGACCAAGACTGGACCAATATGCATGATGCAATGGTTGACGTGATCCAGTCAGGTACAGGTCGCGGCATCAAAGGTGGTTTGCAATACTCGATTGCGGGTAAAACGGGTACGGCGCAGGTGAAGAGTATCGCACAAGGGAAACGCTATAACGAAGCGGCCCTTTCATCTCGACAATGGGACCATGGTCTGTTTGTTGGCTTTGCACCTGCGGATAATCCAGAAATTGCGATTGCCGTCGTTTGGGAAAATGGTCGACACGGTGGTTCCGCCGCACAGATTGCCCGTCCAATCTTCGATTACTGGCTTGTAACGCGCAAAAAGAATCCACTTCGCCCAGCCAATCATCAGGTGAGTGGTGGCTTAATGACCGCAGGAATCAAGCCAGGTGAGTTATCGATGGCAAACGCGGCAGCAGCACAAAATGCAGCACCCGCTTCAAGCCCTGTAGCCACCCCACCTGCTGCGACACCTCCAGCAGCGACTCAATCCGCAGATGATGGAGTAACTGAATAATGAAAAATCAATTACGAATTATTGGCGGTGAATGGAAACGACGCACACTACCATTTGCAACTATTGAAGGCTTACGTCCGACACCTGACCGTGTCCGTGAAACCTTATTTAACTGGTTAATGTGGGATATTCAAAATGCACAGGTTCTAGACTTGTGCAGTGGTTCTGGTGCCTTGGGCTTTGAAGCCCTTTCACGTGGTGCTGCCAAAGTCACCATGATTGAACCGAATCCAACGCAAGCACGTTTTTTAAAAGATAATATTCAACTGTTAAAAGCTGAAAATTGTCAGTTACTGGTCACAACAGCCCAGCAAGCTTTAAGCAAATTAAAAAACAGCTTTGATGTGGTCTTTCTTGATCCACCTTATAGCCTTGATTTATGGCAAGAACTGGCTGAACTGGCTGATCCAATGATTCATCCGAATGCCTATATCTATGTTGAGGCAGATCGTGACTTAGCTCAACTGAAACTTCCTGACAGTTGGCAAAAAATCAAAGAAACCAAAGCGGGTATGGTTAGAGCAGGCTTATATCAAAAAGTGGTTTAGAAAATACTCAGCCAGAAAAACCGTATCATTTGTCCACGATCAAAGGGGAAACTGGACAAATATTCATAACCAATTCGATTACGAAAATTGAGCTGATAAGCGATGCCATAGCCCACTGAAATCGAGAAATCGTCTAATGACAGGCTGGTGGTATCACCCGTTAGCATTTTATGGTTAAACTGATTGGTCTGGTAAGCGGTGTGGTTATAGACACGCCAACGTTCGTTCTGAAAAAACAGATTATGCAAAACTGAATAATCTGTTTTCATTTGCGGATAGGCGGCGTCAAACATTTCCTCGCGATCATCATGGATCGGCTCAAAAAAATCATAATCTTCTGCATTCGACCAGCCAGATAGACCAGCCAGCAGACAGAATAAAAAAATATGCTTAACGCGCATCATCACTTGTATTACTGATAACCCCTCTTTAGGATACCGCTAAAAGTTATTTTTTATCAAGCAATTAAAACTTGTTCTACATTTAAACTGTTCAACTTTATCTTCCCTTCAATCATTACACCTGCCCCTACCTTAACGCAGCCCTTGTTTGCTATAGCGAAATCATGCAAAAGATGTATAAAATTTTTTAATTTTTATTCTGTTAGACATAAATATTTAATTTATAAAACTAAACTTCTATACAATAATAGCCGTCTTTAAAATCTCACTTTATCTATCATGAAACTTTTGTACGTATTCCTCGCCACCTTAAGCTTAACCGGTTGTATCTTTGGAAAATCAAGCGAGGTAAAACGTGCCGAGAAAGTCTTACAAAATTTTGAATGTAATAATATTGAATCTAGCGAGTTAGCAACTTCTTCTATTTCGACTTTTTATCAACAATCTTTGGCTGCCAATAAAGAAAAGGCCGCCTCTTATATTGAACAATATAAAAATGGTGAAGATCTCTTTGACATTCCCCTAGATGAAGTTGTACAACAAAAATATCAATTATATATACAAGCGTGTCAGGCACTTGGCGGGATATCTACAACAAAACAGCCTATTGCTGTAGCTTCTACAGAGTAAGGGAAATACGCTTTGCCTGATCGCGTTTAGGACGTGACATGATAGAAAAACAACTGACATTAAAACATTATCTTGGGCTTGCGCTCATCGTACTTGTGGTTGCTATTGCAAGTATCCATCCACTTGAGTTTGAGTCGTACCTGTTACATCAGGCAGGTACGCTTTTTATGTTGATTGCCCTGCTGATTGCATTCAAGAAAATCGGCCTGAATTACTTCAGTTTCTGCTTATATTTAGTGTTTCTGTTTATCCATATTATTGGCGCTCACTACCTCTATTCCTATGTACCCTATAATCAATGGATCCTCTATTTTTTCAACTTTGACTTAAATCAAAGCATGGGCTGGTCACGGAATATGTATGATCGGCTAGTTCATTTTGCTTATGGACTGCTGCTCTATCCTTTTATTTATCGTTGCTTTCAAGTCTGGCTACCCAATACTAAACCTTTCTCCCTCTTCCTGCTTGTGATCCAGTTTGTCATGGCGTCCAGCGTATTTTATGAGCTCCTTGAATGGGGTCTTTCTATCGGTTTATCGCCTGAAGATGCAGAAAACTACAATGGTCAGCAAGGTGATATGTGGGATGCACATAAAGATATGTTTCTAGCAACAATTGGCGCGATCCTGACGGGAATTATTCAACTGGTAAAACAAAAGACGCTTATTGAAAAATAAGCGTCTTATTTCATCTGTACATTGATTAGATAATTGAATGCTGTAATACATCCAACTGGTCTAAAGGATCTGTCCTGATGGTTTGGGCAAAATCAAAACTTTCGACATTATGACTGCTTGAGCCTGTTGCAGTGGTCGATGGTGTTTGAGTCGAAATAATTTGATTTAAGACATCGTCCACCTGACTGCTTGATTGCTCAGGAACAGACAACAATTCATTTAGGTTTAACTTTTCTGCTGAAGATGAAGGAGATGCAGCCACCTGTTTGGCTTGAAAAGCATCCAGATTGATGGAGTCAACCAATGAAGCTTGTGCCACAGCAGATTCTGGAGCTTCGCTTTGTAATGATGCTGTTGTGGTTGGGGCAACAACATTAAAGCTGAATCCATCACTCATTTCACTGATATTACCCGCAGCATCAGTCTGGGTTAATGTGATCTTATGTGCACCTAATCCCAGCTCTTGGGTAAAGTTAAAACTCCATTTCCCATTGTCCCCGACTGTTACAGTACCCACGGGTTGACCATTATCATAAATCGTCAGCACCGCTTTTGCTTCACCAATGCCCGATAGTGTCGGCTTGGTATCATCGGTATTTGCACCCGCAGCAACTGCGCCTTTTACAGGCCCCACATCATCAGTGACGGTTTGCAAGACAGGCTTATTGGGTGCAATGGTATCTTTGGCTCCCAGCACATCGGTGGCATCTGAACGATTGCCAGCCGCATCAATGATGTACACTTTACCTATATTTTTATCAGTTAAAGCTGGAGATATGGTGATGGTAAATTTCCCATCAGCTCCAACCGTACCTGTCCCAATCGTTTTACCATCCGGGCCCTTGATTTCAACTTTACTATTTGCTTCAGCGATACCTGTTACGGTGTCACCCGCTGCGTTAATCTGAGCTGCGGCTTTATCTGGCGCTATGGTGTCTTTACCTGCGGTGATTTCAAGAGGTTTTGAGACGTTGCCAGCTGCATCTTCCAGTACGACAGAACCCTTTTTATCGGCAGCTAAAGCAGGTGACAGGCTAATCTCAAACTTGCCTTGTGCATCTGTAGTACCACTCCCAATCACCTGACCATCCGCATCTTTAATTACAACTTTGCTATTGGCTTCCGCCCGACCTACGATTGAAGTCCCTTCTTTATTCACTTCAACTGTCGGTTGATCAGGTGCAACTGTATCTTTGCCCGCAAAAACTTTTGAAGGTGTCGATTTATTTCCTGCCGCATCTTCTGCAACAACAGTTCCGCCCTTCTCGCTGGTTAATGGAGGTGAAACCTTAATCGAATATAAACCCTGTTTATTTGCGGTGACGCTACCAAGCAACTTGCCATCTGCATCATAAATCGAGACTTTGGCATTCGCCTCTGTCTTACCTGTTACGATGGTTCCATCCGCATTGAGCTGGGCAGTAGGCGCATCTGGTGCAATGGTATCCTTATTTCCCGTTACTACAGCCATCTTTGAAGCATTTCCAGCGCTATCAATCGCGGTTACTCCAACCCTGCCGCCATTAACTAAAGGTTGATCCAGCTTGATCATATAATTGCCTTCTGCATCAGCTTGTCCAGTTGCAATCACCTTACCTGTAACATCTTTAACTTCAATTCTGGCGTTTGCTTCAGCTTTTCCTGTGATGGTCTGTGTATCAGCGCCTAAAGTTGCCGTAGGTGTGTCTGGCGGTGTTAAATCAATCGGTTTGTTATTGTTGTTACTGTCTTTTTTATCGTCATCATCATCTTTGACAGCCAGTAAATATAACCCTTCTGCTGCTAAAGCGACCAATCCTGCTTTGAGCAATTGCGATTTGGTAATGCCTAAGTCTTCTGCACCATCTGATGTTGCGATCGCCTGTGAAGGTGGCTGTGTATAAGCAAATTGAGTCAGTTGTGTTGTTGGTACATAACGGACGAACTGGCCCGAATCATCAAATTGAGCAATGCTATAGCTTCCGTCCTCTTCAGGAAAAACCAAAGTATGTTCAGTGACATTTGCATCAGTATAAAAATCACTAATAATGATTTTTTCACCGTTTTTTAGTGTAATGACAAGATCATTACCTTGTTTCATCATTGATTTGATATCGTCCTGATTTACACCAATCTGGACAATCGAAGGCTGATCTAGAATGACCGCTTTTATTTGTCCATCTTGTAAAATATTCGAATTTTTCTTCGAAGAAACGACAACTCTTGTCATTTTTATGCTCACTTATCAATTATATTTTTATCTATTTGTCGATTAATGAATAGTTAAGTAATTCATCTGCATTTAAAATATCAAAACATTCCCTGAACAACAATCTATTCAACCGCTTTTGTTCTGTTTAATTTAAATTGACCATACGTTCAAAAAACAGACTGCAAAAAATGATCTATATTTTTCCCCATATAAAAAAACCAGCCTTATCAGACTGGTTTTCTTTAAAACGCTTTAATTAGAATTTTGGATCACGCATTTGTACAAGCGTACTGTTTGCTTTCGCAAGACTATCTGTAATTTTATTCATCACAGCTGGAACCAAACTCTCCGCCATTTGCGCCGCTTGTAAACCAAGCTTTTCGCCAAATGTTGGGCGTTTACGCGTGTTAATCACATAAATATCATGTTTTGGCAGTAGGCTCAGCAAATATTCATCTGAGGTCTGCAAAGTATCAACCAGATTCAACTCACGCGCATCTTCGCCATACCAGTGCTCACCTGTTGCGACTTTTGCAACATCCAGTTGTGGACGATATTTCTCTACAAAATGCTTAAATAAAGCATGCGTTTGCTGTAACTCTTCTTCGAACTTGGCCTTACCTTCTGGCGTATTTTCACCAAACATAGTGACTGTACGTTTATATTCGCCTGCGGTGTACAGTTCAAAATCAACATTGTGTTGTTTTAACAAACGATTAAAGTTAGGAACTTGGGCAACCACGCCGATTGAACCCACCACAGCAAATGGTGCCGAAATAATCTCATTGGCAATACACGCCATCATATAACCGCCACTTGCTGCTACTTTATCGACGCAGATCGTGACATGAAAACCCGCATCGCGTAAACGCACCAGTTGGGCTGCTGCCAGACCATATCCATGTACCATACCGCCTGGACTTTCCAGACGAACAACAACGCGGTCATGTCCAGCTTTTGCAGTTGCCAAGATCAAGGTGATTTCTTCACGAATCGTATCAACGGCAGAGGCTTGTACGTCTCCTTTAAAATCGAGTACGTAAATTTTTTGATCATTCTTACGACGAACTTTTGCTTCTTTGGCAAGTTGTTGCACCAGTTGCAGTAATTCCAAACGAGAAGCTGTTGTTTGCGCAATTTTTTTTCTTTGTTCATTCACACGCGCATTTAAATGACTAATACGAATTTCAGCGGGAAATTTAGGTAAATGGAATAACATACAGTAATGCTCTATAAGTTCGGCTTTATCCATCTAAGATGTGGCCTGCTGAATAAAAATTCAATAGTGAATTTGAAAAATAGATTTATTTTCATTTATATAATAAAAAAAGAGCCCGTAGGCTCTTTGATTGATCTGGGTTTTATTAACCAAAACGACCTGTAATATACGCTTCAGTCAATTGATGGTCAGGTTGAGTAAAGACTTTCTCAGTCGAGTTTACTTCGATCAAATCACCCAAATGGAAGTAAGCGGTACGGTCAGAAACACGTGCCGCCTGTTGCATCGAGTGAGTCACGATTGCAATGGTATATTGCTCTGAAAGTTCTGAGATCAGTTCTTCAATCTTTGCTGTCGCGATTGGATCAAGTGCTGAACATGGTTCATCCATCAAAATCACTTCTGGACTTACTGCAATAGTACGGGCAATACATAAACGTTGCTGTTGACCACCCGACAAACCAGTACCCGGCTGACTTAAACGATCTTTGACTTCTTCCCATAAGCCCGCTTTACGCAAGCTGTTTTCTACGATTTCTTCCAAATCATATTTGTCACGCGCCAAACCATGCAATTTAGGGCCATACGCAACATTATCAAAAATAGATTTCGGGAATGGGTTTGGTTTCTGGAATACCATACCCACTTGTGCACGAAGTAAAACGACATCAAGATTTGGATCATAGATATCTTGATTATCGAGTGTCACCTTACCCGTTACACGACAGCTATCGATTGTGTCATTCATACGGTTTAGGGTACGTAAGAAAGTCGATTTACCACAACCTGATGGCCCAATGAATGCAATTACTTCATTTTGGTAAACATCTAGGTCAATCCCTTTGATTGCCTCAGTTTCACCATAATACACATGAACATCTTTGGTACTGATTTTCACTTCACTTGTCTGAGGTTTCTTAGTTGAAGCCGCCGTTTCGAACTGAGAGACAAATGCAGTATTTGATTGCTTAACTTGCGCTTCAGATGACGTAAATTCTGTTTGCTGTGGATTCACTGATTTATCCTTTTCTACGGCGTTCATAATATCAATCGTATTCATTGTACTCTCCTCAATTACCAACGCACTTCAAATTTCTTACGGAGCCAGATAGCAAGGCCATTTAAACTGATCATGAGTGCAAGTAACACAATAATCGCTGCTGCTGTACGCCCTTCAAAGAAGTTACGTAATTCATTACCTTGCCATAAATAAATTTGTACAGGTAATGCAGTCGCCTGATCTAATGGCGTTGTCGGAATACTTGCAACAAAGGCACTCATACCAATTAATAATAATGGAGCCGTTTCACCCAATGCTTGCGCTACACCAATAATTGCACCAGTTAAAATCCCCGGTAATGCTAAAGGCAGAACATGATGGAAAATAGTTTGAACCTTTGACGCCCCGAGACCCAAAGCGGCCTGACGAATCGAAGGAGGTACTGCTTTTAACGATGCACGTGTGGTAATGATCACGGTTGGCAGAGTCATTAAGCTCAGTACCAGACCACCCACTAGCGGTGCAGATAATGGTAAATGCATCCAGCTAATAAAGATCGCTGCACCCAACAAACCAAACACGATTGAAGGAACAGCAGCCAAGTTGTTGATGTTAACTTCAATAATATCGGTCATCATGTTCTTTGGCGCAAACTCTTCAAGATAGATTGCACTTGCAACCCCAATCGGAATAGAGATCACAATCACGATCAGCATCATGAATAGTGAGCCCATGAATGCACCCGCTAAACCACTGGTTGCAGGAGAACTACGAGAGTCTGGGCTAAAGAATAAATTGGTATTAAAGGTATTTGTTATAACGCCTTGTGCTTTCAATTTATCTGCAAGCTGACGAACCTCTGGGCTTAACTGTTGTTGATCATCAGGTAAAGAGCGATCAATATTTCCTGCTAACCAGACGTCAACATTCGCATCTGCCAAAAATTTAATTTCTTTTTTGGTGCCAATTAAAGATGGATCTTTAAGCACCATATCACGAAGACGATAGGTTTCAGAGCTGGTATACAAACTACTTAACTCGTCACGTTGAGATTCTAAAGCCTTATCTTTAGCAACCACGCCATTCACAATCAGGGCATCCCAATCCACCATGCCCATCTCGGTTTGCCAAGCCACCATACGCTCTTCAAAATGTGCAGGTGTTTCGCCTGCTGTTATTTTTGGTTTTGCACCCGCATTGATAATTGCGGGATCGAAATATACAGGTACAGTTAGGCTATTTTGCCAAAATGCTGGTAAGCCCTTACTTAAAATACTACCGAAAAGTAAAGCGACAAAAGCAAGACCAATCACAACCGCAGCAAAACCAGAAAAACGGAATGCCTTTTCCTGACGATGACGCTTAGCCAAAGAGCTCTGGATTTTTCTTTTGCGCTGTTCACGTTGTTCAGCAGCTACTTTTGGATCTAACGCATCCATAGAACTTGTATTTGATGAACTCATTCGTATTGCTCACGATATTTACGCACGATATACAGTGCAATAATGTTTAGACCCAAAGTAATGACAAACAACGTTAAACCTAGAGCAAATGCCACTAGAGCTTGCGGGCTGGCAAAGTCAGTATCGCCAGTTAATTGGTTCACAATCGTTACGGTAACTGTCGAAACGGCTTCTAATGGATTCACATGCAGTAATGGACTATTCCCTGCTGCTAATACCACAATCATGGTCTCACCAATCGCACGAGAAGCGGCCAACAGGAATGCCCCAACAATTCCGGGTAAAGCCGCAGGTAAAACCACTTGGCGAATAGTTTCAGACTTGGTTGCCCCTAAGCCCAAAGAACCATCACGTAATGCACGTGGAACCTGTGTAATGATGTCATCTGAAAGTGAAGAAACGAATGGGATAATCATGATACCCATCACAAAGCCTGCGGTCAGTGCACTGGTCGCATTGATATGTAAGCCGACTTGTTCACCTAACATTTTGAAGAACGGACCAATGATCATTAAGGCAAATACACCGTAAACAATCGTTGGGATACCTGCTAATACTTCAATCGCTGGTTTTGCCCAAGCACGTAAACTAGGAGACGCATACTCTGCTAAATAAATTGCAATCATCAATCCGACTGGTACAGCAACGAGTAGTGCGATACCACTCACCATTAAAGTACCCCAGATTAAGGGTAAAATGCCGTAGCTTCCTTCTGCGTTACCAGATGTACTAAAGCCTGGGCTCCATTCGGTACCAAAGAAGAAATCAAAAGGACTGACGAAACGGAAAAAGTGCAATGCTTCATTCAGCATGGAGAGCACGATACCAATCGTGGTCAGGATCGCGACGCCAGAACACAAAATCAAACCGACATTAACTGCCTTTTCAACTTGGTTACGTGCGCGGAATTGTTGACTAACATGACGTTTTGCCCAAACCAGCCCCGCCAATCCAGCACTAATCACAACGGCCAATTTGGCAAAAGAACCAATGGTCTGGAATTTTGAAAGCTCTTGTGCTGCTGCTAACTCATAAGCTGCTGGCTGATCAGTTACCCCAAAACCAGAAGCCAGTGCTTGCACACGACTGGTTAATACATCACGCCCAGCCGCATCTAAAGTTGAACTTACAGAAACAGGTATATTATTAAAAATAATATGTTGTAAAACACTTGGTTCAACCAAGTTCCAAATAATCAAAATTAAAAAAGCAGGAACACCACACCACAGCGCAACCAATGCCCCATAATATCCTGGACGAGAATGTAGTGCTGCTGAGTTATTTCCCTTACCTGCTAGGTTACGGCTTTTGCTCAGCCCGATTTGATATGCAATTGCCACAAGGGCTAATAACACACCGATAAGTAGCAGATTCATGTAATCTCCACTGTTTTCCCAATTTTCATGATTTGAAAAAACTTAGCTAGACAAAAAGGCTGATGAACCTAAGTCTCACCAGCCTCCCTTTTAACAATATTATTTAACTGATTTACCCGCTTTGAAATCAGCTAGGATTTTTGCACGCTCTTTATCGCTTAAAGGAATCAAACCAGCTTTTTCTAATTTAGAACCTTTACCAGAAATTTTCTTGTTCAAGAAGAATTCTGCAAATTGTGGCAAGCCTTTGATTGATTTCAAGTGTTCGCCTTTCACGTAGAAGAATAATGGACGAGAAACAAGGTAGCTACCATCCAATACTGTTTTTTCTGAAGGTGTTACACCATTTACTGTCGCTACGCGTAATTTATCGCGGTTTGAGTCATAGAAACCTAAACCAAATACACCCACAGCGTTTGGAGAAGTTTTCAAGCGAGCCAATGTTTCAGTATAGTCGCCAGCGATCTCGATCACACGGCCATCTTTACGGAAAGTTGAACATGCTTTCTTCTGGTCATCTTTACTTAAGTTTTTGTAGTAATCAAATGCTTCACAACCCGCATCAACCATTTTCTCTTGGAAAACTTCGCGTGTACCGTGGTTAGAAGCAGGGATCACTAAAGTGATCGCTTCATTTGGTAATGATTTATCAATTTGATTCCAGTTTGTATAAGGGTTTGGAACCAATTTACCATTTGAAGGTAATTGTGCAGATAATGCCATGAAGACATGAACTGGTTTTAATTTATACGCTGCTTTTTTAACATTTGAAGCGAATACAATACCGTCGTAACCCACTTTGATTTCTTGTACTTGGTTTACGCCAGATTTTTTACATGTATCCAATTCTGAATCTTTAATTTGACGTGAAGCATTTGCGATATCAATCGTGTTATCGCCAACACCTTGACAGAATTGTTTCAAACCACCACCAGTACCGCCTGAACCGACAACAGGTGCTTTAAATTGAGGGAAAGTGTTGCCAAACTCTTCAGCAACAATACTTGCAAACGGTAATACAGTAGATGAACCAGCAATTTGAATCGTATCACGAGCTGCATTTGCAGTCGTTGCTACAGTTGCCCCAGATACAGCTAATGCAATTGCGATGTGACGTGGATTTAAGCGCATTCTGTTTTCTCTCATTAATGCAATTTGATTTACAACTCTTTTCAAGTTAAGTGTTGTACTTTGGTTAACTGCATTTTGAGCAGATAATATGACAATTAAGTGACAACTTTATGACGCTTTTGTGATGGTCATTTTCCACCATCTATTTTTAGCATGTGATCCGTCATAAAATCGTATTCCAGCTTTCACATTTGTCATCAATAATGAAAATTAAAAGTACAACCCATTAATTTAATTAAATTTTTATAAAATAAAAAAATCTCAATTAACAAAAAGTATCTTGGGTTAAAAGGTCAGTTTATATATGTTTTATGACAATTCTCTATAAAAAAGGACAGATACAATGCCAAATCCTGTCACAATTGAAACACAAATGATGATTCGCAAACCAATTTCTAAGGTATTCGAAGCATTCATTGATCCTGAAATTACCTCAAAATTCTGGTTCAGCTCATCCACAGGCAAACTCGAACAAGGTCATACAGTGACTTGGACATGGGAGAAGTACCAAGTTTCTACAAAAGTCATGGTGACAAAAATAATTGCAAATGAATTGATCCAGATCCAATGGGGTGAACCCAGCAGTACCGTGGACTTTAGATTTGAAAAAATAAATGAAACGCAAACCTATCTCAGAATCCAGAACTACAATATTGCCTTACAGGGCGATGAACTCATTGCTTTTATTATTGATAGCACTGGCGGTTTTACAACAGTATTGGATAGTTTAAAAGCTTATCTGGAACATGATCTTCAACTTAACCTTGTGCATGATAAGTTCCCACCCTTTTGATGCTCTCTCATTATTGCTGAAAATAGGTCATGCATTGGCATGCACTATTTGCATAATGCAATGCTGAAGCATATTGATTGATCAGACCAAGAAAGATTGTGTAGGTACGATTCGCTTTTTATCCATTAGTGATTAGGCCTGCTTTTCGATTCGACGATCCACATATTCCATATAGCCACGCCCTTCAATTACGTGTTCTTTATAGACGCCTTCATAAAAATATCCACCCACATAACCATCGCCAATCCCATAAAGCATAGGGGTATCGACTTCACCTTTTAAAAGAATCTCAATCTGCCCTTCCATATTTTTTACAATCCATTGAAACTGATAAGGCAATTTGATGATACGTCCATCTTCAGCCACAGCTAAACGGGACTGATAACTCAATACTTCAAATTCGGCTGTTAGTCTTAAATGGTCACTCTCAAGATTTCTGAGAAAAGCCTTATTCACCACTTTTTGTCCATTAAAATGGGTTTCATTGAGTAAAAGCTGCGTGTGTTTATCTAAAGAAATAATATGATAGGTACTAAAATCCAGTGGAATCTTTTGATTTGAAAGATGAGAGGAAGAATTGAATGCCGTACAAAAGGAATATTCAAACGCGCATAAGCCTGAAATTTTTTGCATGTCACCCTGATAATGACAATAGCCTTCATAATGAGACAATAAACTAAAGTGATCAAACATCGGCGTTTGAACAAACCATGAAACTTGATCTGCATTCTTTAACCGGATATCAAGCTTAAACTCAGACTGTCGTACCACGACATGATAATCTGGATACGCTCCTTCTATGGTGATGTCTTTGCCCACTTTAAAAAATGGATTACTGGCAGAAGACTGACTATTTTGTGGAGTCGAATAACTTTGGAAATGTCGGGCCATTTTTGCAGCCGTGCCGGCCACGATCATGGCATTGTCACCCAAATCGGTTTTTAAAAATGGATCAGACTCAACTGCGTCATTCCCCGATGAACTTATAATCGAAAGAAAAGTGAAAAAATGATGCGGTGCGGGTAAATCCGGGATAATAATTCCGTAACGGCTCCAGCCGCGCTGTTGAGCCCGATGTTTAGAGTCCAAAGCATATTCTTGAAATAAAGACTGTTTAGATGAGATAGCAGGTGTGTCCAGCACTTTATGTAAAGGCTTTATAAAACTCATTAATGCAGGCCATTGATTAAACATCTTATTGTTCTCTTTTTTAAGGTGATTTCCAATACGCTTGAAATCATCTTTATTCATTTTTTATACCTGCTTATAAAATACCTAGATTTGTTGGCAAACTTTTATTGAGAAAAATCTAATTTTTAGACAAAACATGACATTTTTAAATGGCGCTCTCACAGCCTGTTCCACTACGAACAAAAAAAGGAGCTCAAATTTGAACTCCTTTTTTCAACTGTCAGACCAGTTCAGATTCAAACATTCGGCTGAGCTTCTGTCGACATCACTTCTTTTTTCTTATATTTGAACACATACACCACCGCCAAAATAGCAAGCCAGATTGGAACAAGCACCACTGCTGGTCGCATATCAGGGGTTAAGCTCATAATCAGTAAAATACAGAAGATAAAACCGATGGTGAGATAATTACTCCAAGGACTAAAAATGCTTTTAAACTTGGTTATATGTTGCTGCTGTTGCATGGCTTTTCTAAATTTAAGATGCGTCCATGAAATCATTAACCAGTTCACCACCAAAGCTGCAACTACCAGCATCATTAAAAACTGGAACGCTTTGCCCGGCATCAAGTAATTCACCACCACACAAAGTGCTGTCACGGAAGCAGAAACAATAGCTGCTGCCATTGGAATCCCACGACGATTAACCTTTTGCAGGATTTTAGGTGCATTCCCCTGCATTGCCAGACCATGCAACATACGGCTATTACAATAAATACAGCTGTTATAAACTGAAATTGCCGCAATCAGCACCACAAAGTTCAAAACATTTGCAACACCATGACTATCCAAGGACTGGAAAATGAGCACAAAAGGACTACCACCTTCCGCCAACTGATTCCACGGAAATAAACACAGCAATACGCCAATCGCACCGATATAGAAAATCAGGATACGATAAACAATCTGGTTCACCGCTTTAGGAATGGTTTTATCTGGATTTTTGGTCTCAGCCGCAGTAATACCAATCAACTCAAGACCACCAAAAGCAAACATGATCACTGCCATCGACATGATGAAACCATGCATTCCGTTTGGAAAAAATCCACCGAATTGCCATAAGTTTGCAACACTCGCTTGCGGACCTGCACTGCCAGAGATCAATAAATAAAGTCCAAAACCAATCATGCTCAGGATGGCAAAAATCTTGATACAGGAGAATAAGAACTCGGATTCTCCAAAGAAGCGGACATTGACCAGATTGATCCCGTTAATCAGGAGGAAAAAGAATAAAGCCGTGATCCATGTGGGTAGCTCGGGCCACCAAAACTGCACAAAGGTACCAATCGCACTCAGTTCGGCCATACTGACCAGCACATAAAGCACCCAATAATTCCAGCCAGACATAAAGCCAGCCATTGGGCCCCAGTATTTATTGGCAAAATAACTAAAGGAACCACTCACGGGTTCCTCGACCACCATTTCACCTAAATGGCGCATAATTAAAAAAGCAATGACACCTGCCAATGCATATCCAAGTAGAACCGAAGGTCCCGCCAATTTAATGGTTTGCGAGATGCCTAAAAACAATCCTGTGCCTACCGCACCGCCTAATGCAATCAGCTGAATATGCCGATTGGATAGACCTTGTTTTAACTCATGTTTATTGTCTACATCCATCACTTAACTCCAATGTGTGTGTCACATCCTGTACACCTTTATGCAGCGTTAGATCCGAAGCCAATCATTTAGCTTCGAATCTCATTCGCTTTCTTATCAATTTATAAATTTGAAGACTTTCCTGTCTTCTAAATGAACTAGAATGAAATCACTTTTTGATAGGGGATCTTTTGAGAACGCTGCTTGAGAATTTCATAGCCACGATCCCCATAGTCAAAGCGTGCAATCACCGAAGCAAACTTCTTCAGACTCAATGGCGCATCCATTGCGGGAAGCTTTAATTCGATAAAAGTCAGACCATCAAACTGATGCATCGTATCCAAGGTCTGCTTAAGTTGGCCGGCTGTTTCAACCACACAGCTCTTATATTGATGTTTGCCATTAAAGACACCAGGAATTTCGGTATAGTGCCAGTTTTGAATATCGTTATAGGCTGCATTTTCCCCCATGATCAAACGTTCGATGGTATAGCCACCATTATTCAATAAGAAGATAATGGGTTTAAGCCCATGACGGATAATGGTTGAAAGCTCCTGTACGGTTAACTGGAACGAACCATCACCAATAAACAGAATCTGACGACGTTCTGGTGCAGCCAATAAACTGCCGAGTAAAGCTGGTAAGGTATAACCGATCGAACCCCAAAGTGGCTGGGCAATATATTTAGCTGTTGCAGGTAGCTTTAAGCCTGCCAAAGCTGAGTTCGAAGTACCCACCTCTCCGATAATGACATCATCTTCTTTAAGAAAATCAGCGACCGCATTCCAGAGAATGTCTTGACTGAGCTTTTGCTGTTCTGGAACATCGATGACTTGGGGTTGTTGTTTTTCTAGAATGGGTTTGATGAGTTTGCGTGGCGCAACTTTCTTGTTGAGTTCAACCAAAAGTTGTCCAATCTCAATGCCCGGATAATCCTGACCGAAAATCGTCAAGGCATAGGGTTTGATTTCAATATAATTTTCGGTGGCGATCTGATGGGTAAATACGCCTGTTCCAACATCACTGAAACGTACACCAATCCCAATCAAACAGTCGGACTGTTCAATGGTATTACGAACCTGCGGCTGACTCGCCCCACCCACATAAGTTCCCACATAACGCGGGGAATCTTCATCCATAATATTTTTTGCCGTGAGCATGCTGGCAAAAGGAATCGAACATTTCTGCGATAAATCATTCAGCAATGAGGTCACCCCAAATACTGACGCTTCATTATCAATTAACAATGCTGGATTTTTAGCAGAACCAATCACTTCACACAGCTTCGCCACAGCACTTTGTAGCAGCTCAGGCTCAACCGCCGGATAAGACAAATCCAACGGGCGATCTGTCACTTCAATTTTGACGTGGGTAATATCTGAAGGCAGCTGGATATGAACTGGGCGACGATCAAGAAAACACTGACGTAACACACGATCAATTTCAAATGCAGCATTGGCAGGCGTTAAACGCGTCTGTGCCACAGTAAACTCTTTCATACAGTTCATGATATTGTCGTAATTACCATCCACCAGTGTGTGATGCACCAAAGTGCCCTTCTGAACTACATGCAACGGTGGAATACCTGAGATATGCACCACAGGTACATTTTCGGCATAAGCCCCTGCGATACCATTAATCGCACTTAAATCACCGACACCATAAGTAGTGGTCAAGGCCGCAAAACCGTTGATCCGTGCATAACCGTCTGCTGCATAGGCAGCGTTTAATTCATTACAATTGCCAATAAATTCGAGTTGTGAGTCCGCTTCAACTTGTTCGAGATAGGAAAGGTTAAAATCACCAGGTACGCCAAAGAGGTGCAGGATACCCATTTGCTTAAGACGAAGATTTAAAAAGTCACCAATTTCTATGAACATCACTCTATATCCTTTGAGGCCATTTTTATTCCATAGAAAAATAATATTTCATCTACCTTTTAGATTTCGTGCATAATGAAAACGCATTTTAATAAAAATACAATATTTGTGTATCATAAAAGGATTTTATGCAATGGATAAGTTCGACTGGCAAATCATTCAGGCATTACAAAAGAATGGACGGCTCACCAATCAGGAAGTGGGAGATTTAATCGGTTTATCTGCTTCCCAGTGTTCCAGACGGCGGCAGCTACTGGAACAAAAAGGCGTGATTCTAGGCTACGCTGCGCGCATTCACCAACAGGCTTTAGGTTTGGAGGTGACGGCGATGATCCATATTAATCTGCGCATCCATGAAGCCAAGTCACAACAAGCATTTCAGGATTTGATTGAGGCAGAAGACAATATACAGGATGCCTTTTCAATTAGTGGCGATGCCGATTTTATTTTAAAAGTGGTAGCGGAAAATCTGGAACAGCTTTCCCAGTTTGTCACAGAGCGACTGCTATCTTATGGTTTTATTGGACATATCAAATCTTACATTGTGTTAAAAAAAATCAAGGAACAGAATCATTTCATGAGTAAAGCCAAAAGCCATAGCTATCACCCTGCGACTTAGGTCGAGCGATAGCGAGCATCAATAAAAACAAAAAGGCGGATATCGAATCCGCCTTAAAATTATAAAAAACTTAAACTTTATTGATATGCAGCGTTTGCCCAACGGTATTTTCCATTAACCCTTCCATACCAAATTCGGCACCGACACCAGACATTTTCCAGCCACCAAAAGGTGCATGCGGGACAATTTCAGCATGAGTATTGATCCAGACGGTGCCGCATTCAAGCTGCGCTGCATAGAATTGTGCTGCTTTCAGATCACTCGACCAGATTGATCCACCTAATCCAAATTCACTCGCATTGGCGCGCGCGATCGCATCATCAATGCTGGTATATTTTAGAATCGGCAACACTGGGCCAAACTGCTCCTCTTGCACCACGCGGCATGTTTCATCCAGTCCTGTGAGAATAGTCGGTGCAATAAAATAGCCCTGTTCAGGTAATGTTTGATCACCCGATAAAGCCTTCGCTCCCTCGGCTATCGCATCAGCAATCAAAGCTTTCACTTTCTGGTATTGCATCTGGTTTTGCACTGGTCCAAAGGTGGTTTCAGATGCCATGCCATCACCTACGATTTGTGCATTGGCAATCTCAGCAAGTTTTTGTGCTAAAGCATCATATTGGCTTTCATGTACATATAGACGTTTTAAGGCAGCACAGGTTTGCCCTGCATTTAAAAATGCGACATTAAAAATACGTTGGGCAATCTGGTCGAGATCTGAATCTGGTAATACGATACCCGCATCATTACCGCCAAGCTCTAGCGTTAAATGTTTTAAGGTCTTTACTGCACCAAACATAATATGTTGACCAGTTTTGGTCGAACCGGTAAAAACAACCTTTTGTATGTCTGGATGGGTTGATAGTGCTTCACCAATTTCGCCATCACCAACGACAATCGAAATAACACCTGCTGGCACTTCTTGCTGAATGATTTCACACAGCTTTAAAGTGGCTAAAGGCGTAAATTCAGAAGGTTTATTGATGACCACATTGCCTGCACGTAAAGCAGGCATAATATGCCAGACGGCAATCATCAGCGGCCAGTTCCACGGCGTGATTGAAGCAACCACCCCTAAAGGTTGATAGTGACGCTCAATACGTTTCTGCTCGCTATCTTCCAAGACATCAACTGGTAAGTCCAAACTTGCAGTATAACGTGTCCAGCCAATCGCACCCTGCACTTCCATTTGTGCCAATGCCAATGGCTTACCTTGTTCCAATACTACCAATTCAGCCAAAGTTTCAGCGTGCTTTTCTATACCATCGGCAATTTTGTTGAGTATATTTTTACGTTCTTCATGCGGACAACGCTGCCAGCTTTTAAATGCTTGCTTTGCCGCAGCGATCGCTTGATTCACCTGAGCAACAGAAGCTTTGGCACAACGTGCTGCAACAGTGCCTGTTGCAGGATTAATAATATCAAGTTCACCTTGTTCACCTAAACAAGATTGACCGTCAATAATAAGTTTAAATTCGTTTTGCATATTCAATTGTTGCATGCCTTGTTCCTTCTGTTCATTGTAATCATGATTTTTGTCTTATCTAACCTACGCTATAGGCCGTAAGTACAAAATGGATGACATCTATCCATCAAAATATTGAGCATCTATCACTACAATATGGAATTTGTGCACCACAGTTTATGCATAATTATTTCTGATTCAGATTCAAAATGCACAGTTTGTGCATAACAGCTACATTTCTCTACTGAGTTATCATAAAAAACCATCGTATCGGCTGTAGACATGATTGATATGAAAACGAGGCTCAATGAATATTCATGTGTCATATCAATAACAGCCTATCTCCAACCCTAACTGCATAATTTAAGTTCAGATCCAGTGTTCTAAAAGTAGCAACACATCATTCAATTAATTGAAATTTCTTAGAACGGCTGGCTTAGTTATATTCAACACAAATGAGCCAGAAGATAAGAAGATGAACAGCAAAGTGATCACAAGCTTTAATCCTATAGATTTACCCGTGCATATGACTTTTTCAGAGCATGATTGGCAATTGCTTGCTCAGCACTGGTATCCGATTGCGCTCGCCCGTGATATTTCGGAACAACCAACGGCAGCCATGTTGCTCGATATGCCATTGGTCATCTACAAAATGGGAGATGAACTCATTGTTGCAAAAGATGTTTGCCCACATCGTGGGGTGCCGCTGAGCCTTGGGCATCATGACGGTCAAGGCATCGTCTGTCGCTATCACGGATTACGCTTTGGGCATGAAGGTAAATGCAACCGTATTCCAGCGCATCCACAGCATAAAATTTCTGATCGCTTCCATTTAAAAACATATGCTGCCACTGAAAAGTATGGACTGATCTGGTGCTGCTTAGCAGCTGGTCCTGATGATAAACCTGTCATTCCTGACATGCCGTACTGGGATGATTCAGACTATCAGCAACTGGTATGTCCGTTTGTAGATCTGAATTGTTTTGCTGGTCGTCAGTTAGAAGGATTTATTGATGTCGCTCATTTTGCTTGGGTCCATCCTAATACTTTTGGCGACCCTGACGATGTTGAAGTGCCAGACTATAGCACCACAGAAACCAGTTATGGATTCAGTGCGGATTATATCAGCAGTGTCGGTCGCTATCCGATCGGAACAGCGCAACGTGGGCAAGACAATTTTAACTGGCTCCGACATTTTGAAATCAGCCTGCCTTTTACTGTAACGCTCACCATCCATTTCCCAAATCAAAGCAAACAGGTGATCATGAATGCCGCGTCTCCCGTAAGCGCCAGACAAACTCGGCTATTTGCACCAATCTGCCGTAATTATGACAAAGACTTACCTGTTGAGGATGCCTATACCTTTAATTTGCAAATTTTTGAAGAAGATCGACTCATTGTCGAAACACAGAAACCTGAATATCTGCCTTTGGATTTATCGATGGAAGCTCACTTTCCCGCAGATCGTAGCTCAAGCATGTATCGCCGACTTCTAAGGAAAATGGGATTCAATCCAATGTTTGCAGCCTAATCCATGCTTAAATTTAATTTTAATCCGAAATAAAAAAGAGGCCCTGAATGGACCTCTTTTTTATTTCGATGTATCTGCCAGACTGAAATTAATCAATCGCTGGAACATAAGTTCCCGCAGCAATTGCATCTTTAATACGATCAGCTTCTGCAAGCACAAGTGCCAGCAAGTTCTGAACGTTTTCAAGCGTTGCAACTGGACTTAAAGTGGTCATTTTCAATGATTGAACATTACCAACTTTAGTCACACCAATATTCGCTTCACCACGTGCAAACAGTTCATCTGCAACGTTCTGGTTCAAGCTATCGATGAATTCAGCAGGATAACCTTCTGGTACTACACGGAACAGAACTGAAGCGAATTGTGGTTCAACCAGCAATTCCAAACCTGCTGTTGCTTTAATATAATCAGCAACTTCACGTGTTAATTTCACACCATGATCGATCATTGAACCATAAAGCTCTTCGCCTAATGCTTCAACGGTCATCCATAATTTCAATGCATCAAAACGACGAGTCGTTTGCAATGATTTAGATACAAGGTTAGGTACACCGTGTTCTTCATCATAAGCAGAGTTAAGATATTCTGCTTCATAATGCATAAAGCGATAGTTAGCTTCGTCTTTCAACAAGAAAGCGCCACAGCTAATGCTTTGGAAATAATGCTTATGGAAATCAAGCGTGATTGAGTCTGATAATTCAATACCATCTAGCATTGCACGATGGTCATTTGAAAGAATCAGTGCACCGCCCCAAGCTGCATCAATGTGCATCCATGAACCATACTTCGTGGTAATGTCACGGATTTTCTTGAGTGGATCAATCGCACCAGCATCTGTCGTACCCGCAGTTGCAACAACACACGCGACGATTTTGCCTTCAGCTTGAAGATGCGCCATGGTTTTTTCCAGTGCATCGACATCCATTTGTGCATTTTCATTCACAGGCACAGTCACAACAGACTGGAAGCCCATGCCCATCATCGCCATGTTCTTTTGCACAGAGAAGTGTGCATTTTCAGAACAGATGACTTTGACGTTTTTCATTGCATCTGCCGGGATGCCATCACGCTGAACAGACCATGGCTTGCCATTTTCGTCTTTCCAGTTTTTCGAGATGCACCAGTCACGTGCCAGTAATACACCCATCAGGTTTGATTGCGTACCACCAGAAGTGAACACACCCGCCTGACCTGCACCATAACCCACTTTTTGACGAAGCCAGTCAATTAACTGTACTTCCATCAAAGAACCCGCTGGGCTTTGATCCCATGAGTCCATTGATTGGTTGGTCGCATTGATCAACACTTCCGCAATCTGGCTCATCACCATGGTTGGGCAGTGTAAATGTGCAAGTGAATGTGGATGATGTACTTTTAAGCTTTTGTTGAGGAAAAGCTCAACCATACGTTGTAATGACTGCTGTACACCCAAGCCTTCTTTTGAAGGAGCAAAAGAGATTGCTTCGCGCAAATCCTTGATGCTGCCACCGGTGTACATTTTGTCATTTTGCAACCATGCTGAAACGGCATTTACCGCCTCGCCCATTGCTGACTGATAGTCAGCAATAGATTGAGCATCATTGCAGAGTAACGCTTTACGATGTTCTGCAAAATCAACCATGAATTAGCCTCGTACTGCTTTTAATGCTTCAGCAATCGCTTTCTTGAAGCGAGCAATCACTTCAACACATTCGTCTTGGTTGATGATTAACGGGCAAAGTAAACGAATCACTGTACCGTTACGACCACCCTTCTCAAGCAATAATTTATTGTTGAAACATGCGGCTTGAATCGCTGCTGCCAACTGAGCATCTGCAGGATGAGAACCCATATGATCAGCAGGTTTACGCTCATCAATGATCTCGATACCAATCATCAAGCCACGACCGCGCACATTACCGATACATGGGAATTCTTGTACCAGTTTTTTCAACTCAGCTTGTAAGAAATCACCACGCTCTTGCGCATTCTGAGCAAGGTTTTGTTCTTTGATCACTTGAAGTGATGCCAAACCTGTACCCATTGCAAGTTGGTTACCGCGGAATGTACCTGAGTGTGTACCTGGCTGCCATGCATCAAACTTACGTTTAATACCTAATACTGCAAGTGGTAAGCTACCACCAACCGCTTTAGACATCACCACAACATCAGGCTCGATTCCTGCATGTTCAAAAGCAAACATTTTGCCTGAACGTGCGAAACCAGCTTGAACTTCGTCCAAAATTAAAACGATGTTGTGCTTTTCAGTCACTTCACGGATTTTTTTCAACCATTTTACAGGTGCAGTCACAACACCGCCTTCACCCTGAATCGCTTCAAGAATGACAGCAGCAGGCTTGGTTACACCGCTTTCAACATCTTCAATGAAGTTTTCAAAGTAGTATGTCAAAGCATCAACACCCGCTTCACCACCTAAACCAAGTGGGCAACGATATTCATGAGGGTATGGCATAAACTGAACGCCTGGCATTAAGCCATTCACAGCATTCTTCGCAGACAGGTTACCTGTCATTGCAAGCGCGCCGTGCGTCATACCATGGTAGCCACCCGAGAAACTAATCACTGAGCTACGACCCGTATAGGTTTTTGCTAATTTAATTGCTGCTTCTGTACCATCTGCACCTGTTGGGCCACAGAATTGTAAGCAATACTCTTCTTTACCGCCTGGCAAATAAGCCAGCAGCGCTTCAGTAAACGCATCTTTTAAAGGAGTCGTTAAGTCTAAAGTATGCAATGGCAAACCACTTGCCAATGTGTCTTGAATACTTTGAATCACCGCAGGATGATTATGGCCTAAAGCCAATGTTCCTGCCCCAGCTAAACAATCCAGGTACTCTGTACCTTCAACATCAGTAACCCAGCAGCCTTGTGCTTTCGCTATCGCTAACGGTAATTTACGTGGATAACTACGAACATTTGATTCCATCTGACTTTGGCGAGTCAGATAATATTCGTTGGTTGCATTAGCGGCAGGATTTACGGAAGTAACGCTCATATCGAATTACCATCTCTGATATGGGTGAAAGAAATAAGTCTGGTGACTTGCGGTCGTTTGACTCGGTGCTTTTTAGAATCTAGTGTAGACACTTGTTTATATCTTTCAACTAGGAGCGAGATGATACCTAATTTTGCAAGAAAATAAACACTTTTTATGCCTGACAGTCATCTAATCTTATTGAAAAAATGTATCATTCCAATAACTATGATGAATTATGATCATACTATGTGACAAGCGGAAGAAAGTAAGCTTTTTTAAATCCCCCTTCCATTTTTAGATAAATGGTCAAATCAATCGATCTAATTAATTAATTTTTAAAGTTTTTCATTTTATTTTTCTGTTGCAAAACACTGCTAATCCCTTACAAAGTCACCACAAAATATGCAGAAGTTCACCATCAGTTCTTTTTAATATCAAATCTGTAAAAAATAAATTTTCAACATCAAATTCTAAGGAAAATTTTATGCGTACTTTAGCACTTGCTACATTGATGATCGGAGCTGCACTCAGCCCAACTCTTTTTGCTCATGAGACAGAGAATTTGAACTATAACATTGTAAATATTCAGGCAGATGCCTCACGTCAGGTCGCAAATGATGAAATGCGTGCCGTACTCTTTATTGAAAAAAGCAACAAACAACCTGCTGAACTCTCAAACCAGATCAATCAATTGATGAATCAGGCTCAAGCAATTGCACGTAAATATAATCAGGTCAAAGTCGAAACAGGTACACAAAGCACTTACCCTGTTTATGACAATGATAGCAACAAACTGAAAGAATGGCGTGCCCGTGCCGAGATCCAACTTGAAAGTAAAGACTTCAAGGCAGCAAGTCAGCTGATCAGTGAGTTACAGCAAAGCTTCCAGACTCAGTCGATCAACTTTACCGTGTCGGACGAACAACGCAAAAAAGTTGAAAATGAGCTGATGATTGAAGCTTCGAAAAACTTCCAGCAACGTGCTCAAGCGATTACCCAAGCATGGAATAAAGGTCAATATAATCTGGTGAGCTTGAATCTCAATACCAGTAATTATTTCCCGCAACCGATGATGCGTGGCGGTGGTATGGCTAAGTTTGCAATGGCTGAAGCTGCACCTGCACAGGATATGGCTGCTGGTGAATCAAAAATTACCGTCAGCGCCAACGGTTCGATCCAGTTTAAATAATCTGTCTTTTCAGTAAAAACCGTGCACAAGCACGGTTTTTTGTTGTTTGAAATAGCCAAAAATACCTTTAGCAAAAAAACAATGAACTTAACTCATCTCATAGTTATAAGTGATAATCGTTCTTATTTTATTTCTTTAAATAAGCGATTAAGATTCGGGGAAATTTACAGCATTTGCTCATCTTATGAAACCTGTCACCAATTCTGCTGCATCTAAGAAATTTCAGCCCTCAACCCTGAGCCTCGCCATTGCAATTCTATGCAGTGGAGTTTCTCATACAACATTTGCCAATGAAGAATCCCTTGTTGAGACTCAAACACTTGCAACGATTTCTGTTAAAGCCCAAGGCAACTGGCTGGAAAATGCCAATGCAGAAAAGGTACAGCAACATGCAGGCGCACGCAGCATTATTGATCGTAAACGCTTGGATGAAATCGCAACCACTTCGATTCGTGATGCATTAAAACAAATTCCAGGAGTTCAAGTTCAGGACAGCAATGGTACAGGCGGCAGTGATGTTTCTTTAAATATTGGTGTGCGCGGCCTCACCTCTCGTTTATCGCCTCGCTCTACTGTGCTTATGGATGGTGTCCCGCTTTCTTTCGCACCTTATGGTCAACCACAATTATCTTTAGCCCCTGTGTCGATGGGCAATATTGAATCTGTAGATGTTGTTCGCGGCGCGGGTTCTGTCCGTTTTGGGCCACAAAACGTGGGTGGAATCATTAACTTCACAACACGTGCCATTCCACAAGAGTTTTCGGGCTCAGTGGGTTTAACCACTGAGTTTGCAACAGGAACTGACCAACTGAAGTACACACCGAATTTGTTTATTGGTGGAACACTGGATAATGGTTTGGGGCTAGCTTTACTTTACTCTGGCAATAAAGGTGATGGCTATCGAGAAGCCAACAATAAAATTGATATCGATGATGTCATGTTAAAAACTGCCTACCAATGGACTGATCAGGATGCGATTGCTGTCAATCTGCACCATTACGAAGGTCGTGGAGAAATGCCAGAAGGTTTAACAGCCGCACAATTTGCAGACAATCCTTATCAATCCAATCAAAGCCGTAATTATTTCGCGGGCCGCCGTTCAGATATTTCTGTCAAATATAGCCATAAAGATGAACTCAATAACTTTGAAGTCTTGGGCTATTACGTCGACTCTTTCCGTACCAGTGACTTAGAATCTATTGCAGATAATGGCACAAGTCGTATTAGCAACTCCCCTCGTGACTATAAATATTTTGGGATTGAACCGCGCTATTCACGTGCCTATAACTGGGGCAGCATGGATAACGAAGTCACTGTTGGCTATCGTTATTTACAAGAAGAAAGCTCTGAGTTTTCAGGACGTACAGATTCCTACAATACCATTACAGGTACTCCAGGCGAACGTATTGCCAATACCACCAGTGAAGGTGGCACCAAAGCACATGCAGTATATATTGATAACCGTTTTGGTATGGGCAATTGGGTCGTTACCCCGGGTGTTCGTTTCGAGTCGATTGATACTCATAATGATTTCACTGCCTATCAAAAAGGCGTTGCAATCAATACTGTTCATCCAAAAATCAGATCAGATGAATTTTTACCAAGTTTATCGGTACTTTATAAAGCCAACGAAAACTGGAATATCTTTGCCAATGCAGGCGTTTCATTTGGTCCGCAACAATATAACCAGTTGGTCACCACCAGAACAATTGATGGTAACAATACTGCGGTTACGACATTGGATGGCTTACATCCAGAAAAATCTAAAAACTATGAAATCGGCACCAAGTACCTAGGCAATGGACTAAGTGCTGAATTGACTGTCTTCTATTTAGATTTTGACAAAGAATTGATGCTGGAACGACCTGATAATATCGGTACAGGGATCTGGACAGATTTAGGTGCAACCAGTCATAAAGGCGTTGAGACTGGAATCAGCTATGATTTCGGACAACTTGCAGATGTACTGGAAGGTTTCAAAGTCTATGGTAACTATACCTTTACCAAAGCAACCTCCGAAGCAGGAAAATTTGAAGGTAAAGATCTTCCCTATTACTCACGCCATGTAGGTAATTTAGGTATGGCTTATCAAATAGACAACTGGTCGGTCAATGCCGATATGTTTGCCCAATCGAAACAACATGCCCCTGGTTCAGGTGATATTTATCAAATTGAAGAAACCGCGGATGGTCGTACTGGTGATATCCCGGGTTATTCAACCTTTGCGGTACGCGCGGGTTATGATTTTAGTAATCAGCTTAAAGGTTTAAAAATTGCAGGCGGTATAAAGAACGTGTTTGATAAGCAATATTATACCCGTTCATCAGATTCAACGGGCGGTAAATATGTTGGTCAACCACGAACCATTTTCTTACAAACCTCTTATGATTTCTAAATAAAAGAAAGCCGAACTTTTGAGTTCGGCTTTTTATTTGCACATGTCATCGCAAAGTTTTTTAATTACAGCAACTGTTATCGATTCATTGCAAAATAATTTTCCAGTTCACCCAAATCGGGCAGTTCATCAAATGCCACCCGCATTTCAGATGCTTTTGCCCAACTGACTGCCGAATTCGTACAAAAATTTAACTCAAGTTCAGGTGTAAATTCTTCGAGAATGAGCCCCAAAGGAATCCATATAATCTTTGGATTGATAGCCAGTGCATTCGGGACAGGTGAACCACACTGTTTGCAAAAACAACTGATAAATCCAGTATCCTTGATATAGGTTTGAATGAATGGTTCGCCTTGCAGCCATTGAAATGATTGCGCTTGGACAAAAGTGGATGCATTGGATGCAGCCCCACTCTGCTTACGACAAAGACTACAATAACAACGATACATCATTTTGATATTTGTCACAGAAAACCGAAAGCTCACTGCCCCACATAAACAACTGCCCGTAAACCTTTTATTTTTACTGAGTGATGCCATCTATTCTTGTCCTATTATGGTCTCTACTTGATCAGACATTTACTCGATATTATATAAATCCCTAAATACTTTGGGATGGTTGATCTAAGCCAATAATTCTCTACGACAATAGATTTTTAATATTTAATAAATGAATACTCAAATGATTTCCAGTATGAACAATTGTAGATAAAGCTTAAAGAAAAAAACTTCCAAATAGAGAACCTTCATAGCTACTAAAACAAAGCCCTGACATTGATCAGGGCTTTGTTTTAACTGAACAGTTTACTTTTTAAATGGTAGTGCATATTTAAAAATACGTCCGACCACTTCACCAAACTGTTTCACAAAGCTGGCATTGTTATAATTCAAACCATACTTTTCACAGACTGCCTGTACTTTAGGTGCAACCTGACGGTAGCGGCGTGCAGGAATATCTGGGAATAAATGATGCTCAATCTGATGACTCAAATGTCCTGTTAAAATATGAAAGGCTTCTGAACCCGTCAGGTTTGATGAACCGCGAATCTGACGCATATACCAGTGTCCACGACTTTCCTCCTGCAACACAGCTTTAGGGAACACCTCGACATCTTTGGTAAAGTGACCACAGAAAATAATACTGAAGGTCCAGACATTACGAATTCCGTTTGCCACCAGATTGCCTGTAAATACAGGAATCGCAGAAGGCCCAGCAATCAAAGGAAAAAACACATAGTCCTTAAACATTTGCTTGAGGATTTTCTTCTGCGCAGGCTGCCATTCACGCTTAAATTGCGCGATGGTTTTACGCTTATACAATACCTTGCCCAACTCCAGATTCTGGATCGCTACGCCCCACTGGAACAATAAGCTAAAGGGCACGATATACATCGGTTGAATCAAGGTGAATTTAGACCAGCGTTGTTCTGGAAATAAACGGAATACCCCGTAGCCCACATCATCATCCATACCTTTAATATTGGTATAAGTATGGTGTTTGTAGTTATGGGTTTGGCGCCAGTTATCAGAAGTACCAACGGTATCCCACTCATAAGTTTGACCATTGAATTTTGGATCATTCATCCAGTCATATTGTCCATGCATGACATTATGACCCAGCTCCATATTTTCCATGATCTTGGCAAAGCCGAGTAAGCCTGTGCCCACTAACCATGCTGGCGGAAACCAGCCCAGAAATAAGCAGGCACGCCCCAACATGCTGCTATAACGAATCGTGGAATAGACACGGCGGATGTATTTCGCATCTTTCTCGCCAATATCGTCCAATACTTCTTGTTTAATTTGATCGAGTTCACGAGCAAACGCCTCTAACTCGGCAGCAGTGAGATCACGATTTTTAGGATTTTTGAAAAATTCAATTTTAACAGGCATGTTCATAATCAATTTCTCTCTTATAGATCAAGCACAAGATCAGACTGGGCTGAATTGACACAAATTTTTAACAACTGAGCAGGTTCATTATTGGCCGCGCCATTCAATAGGTTTTTGGTCGCACCTTGCGCCTTGTTGCAGGCACATTTATTACAGATTCCCATCCGGCAACCGTGATTCGGTTTAATACCTTGATGTTCCAGACTGGAAAGAATCGACTGGCCTTTCGGAATCGCAATTGTCTTATTGGATTGCGTCAAGGTCACATTAATAAAACCCGTCTCAGTGCTATCTTCCACAAACTGGCTCAAACTAAAGGCTTCAGTTTGCAGTGCTGCGGCATCTTTAAACAGGCTTTCCGCCGATGCTGCAAAACCTGATGGCCCGCATGCATAAACTGTGCTATCGCTTAACGTAGTGAACTGATCCACATGGCTTTGATTTAAACGCTGATCTTGTTCTTGGGTATAAAAAATCTGATAACTAAAATTAGAGAAGTTTTCTGATACTTCTTTGAGATATTCAACATAGGCTGCATCTGCCTGAGTCTTGACCCAATACATCAATTGAACTGTATGCGTATTCAATTGTTTAGACTGGCACAAGGCTTCAATCAGACTCAGCATCGGCGTGATACCACTGCCAGCTGCCAACAATAATAAATGAGACGTCTCAATGGTCTGTTGCATCTCACCATAAGGTTGTCCCAAACGGAGGACATAACCAGTTTGGCTGTGCTCAACCAACCACGAACTTACCAGACCTTGATCCACTTTTTTAACAGTTAAACACAAGTGATCTGCATCAATCTGCATCAGACTATAAGTACGCTCGTAATGACGACCTTCAATCTCAACCGTTACAGGATGGTGCTGCCCTGCCACACCATGCACCACATGACGGTTGCACTGTAAAATCAGGCTGACCGTATCCTTTGCCACATTTTGTTTTTTTACGATTTTGGCAAGTGGCTGATTGATTGACCACAATGGATTGATTTTCTGTAACCAAAAATTGGCGTCATGGCTGTTCATTACACTTTGAGCCAACGAATTAAATAGAGAATTTCTCTTTTCAATTGCTTGCATGAGCAGTTTTACTCTGGTTGTTTGCTAATTATTATACATGTGTATATATATTTGTATATACACTCGTATAAGAATTTACATTTCACAAGTACAACGACAATCGCTATAATCCCGAGTAGCTTACTTATATATTGAAAATAATGGTTCATTCTTCTTTTTTACCGCTCGGCCATGACACCGTAAACGAACAAGATGTCATTCCCATGAAATCTCCTGTACGTTCGGTGGGTAGGAAAGCAACGATTACAAAAGAAGAGTTGTTTCAAGCCACGCTGAATCTAATCGGCCCGCAAAAAAGTATCGCATCCCTCAGTTTACGTGAAATTGCACGTGAAGCTGGTATTGCACCAAACAGCTTTTATCGTCATTTCAAAGATATTGATGAACTAGCGATTGCATTGATTGATCAATCTGGTCTGGTACTTCGTCGCATTATTCGCGAAGCACGGTTACAGGCTTCAAAGCAGCAAAGCATTATTCGTAGTTCGGTTGAAGTGTTTATTCAACAACTGAATACCGACGAAGGCAATCTGAGTCTGTTATTGCGCGAAGGCTATACAGGTTCAACGTCATATAAAGCTGCGGTTGATCGCCAGCTCAATTTCTTCCAGCAAGAATTGCAAGAAGACCTGATCCGTTTAGAACGCTTGAATAACAGCAAAATCAGTCATGCTGATCTGGCTGCCAAAGCCATTACCCAACTGGTATTTAACATGGGTGCGAAAGTCATTGATCTACCTGTGGAGCAACGTACTGAAGTTGCGGAACAGACCATGGTGATGATCCGTATGATTTTAGAAGGCGCTCGTCATATTCATGAAATGGAAATTGATTAATTCTTTGCATCGCAATACGATAGATCTCAGCAAAATTATATTTTGTCTCTTAGCATAACAACTTAAATCAGGCATATAGATCATGAATCTACTGAATGACCGTCAAAGCATCATCGCCAGTTTTATCCTGATGTCTTTATTTTTAATGATGGTCATTCCCCTGCATTTACTACCAAGTTTCTTTGCCGGATTTCTGGTTTTTGAAATTATTAACAGTTTAAGTTCAATTGTTGAAAAACATATTGATGGTCAACGTGCCCGTATTTTTATCAGTATTATTTTAGGGATATTGGCAACCGTGCTGATCGGCTTCTTTATTACCAGCCTGATCAGCTTTGTGATTTATGACCTTAAAGGTACAGGGCTAAATTCTTTCAATATTAAAATCGACCAGACCCTGATCAAGTTTCAGGCGGAGATGAGCCATTATTTGCCGGGCTATCTGCCACATAGTGTTGCCGATATCAAGAATCAGATCTTGTCCTTTATCAAAAACAATATTTCGATTGTTAAAAATACGGGCACCGATATTCTGCATAATCTGGCCACAATGGTGATCGGCCTGATTGTGGGTATTCTGGTCTCGATTCAGAATTTCAAACAACATGCCCCGCAACCTGCATTTAAGGCAGCAATTCTACATCGTATCCAAAAGCTTTCGGTTTCTTTTAAAAACGTTGTCTTTGCTCAGGTCAAGATTTCACTAATTAATACCGTGTTATTCATGATCTTTGTGTTTATTGTTCTGCCTCTATTCAATATCTACTTACCTTTTGCCAAAACCCTGACCATTCTAACCTTTATTTTTGGTCTACTCCCGATCATTGGTAATCTAATTTCAAATACCCTGATCATTATGGCAGGCTTAACCATTTCCTTGTCTGTAGCAGCGATTGCACTGGCCTATCTGGTGATTATTCACAAGCTTGAATATTTTATTAATGCCAAAATTATTGGTACCAAAATCAATGCCAGTGCATGGGAAGTATTATTGGCGATGCTGATTTTTGAAGCTATTTTTGGGCTGAGCGGTTTGATTGTTGCACCAATTTTCTATGCTTATATCAAACTGGAATGCAAAGACGCAGGCCTGATCTAAGCCATTTTTTTACAAGTGAATACGCAGCGTAACAGATTGAATCATCATTTAATCTGAATCAAAACCTGCTTTTCTAAAAATAAAATTGATGATAACTAAACTTACAAAAGATTAGAAAACGAAAACACTCACTGCCCTATTCACGGCGTAAGCTAGAGATGAATTAGGCGGTTTTTTATTCACTACATTTCATCACATTATAATTGAATGAGGTAACTATGAGTTCTTCAGCAGCTAAAGCTTTAAAAGTATATACACGTAATAATTTAGATGATGCGATCAAAGAATCTACCGTAAAAATTTTGAATCAAATTCTTGCCAATCTTATTGATCTTTCGTTACTGACGAAACAGGCGCATTGGAACATGCGGGGTAGCAACTTTATTGCGGTACATGAAATGTTAGACATGTTCCGTACATCGCTGATCACACACTTGGACAATGTAGCTGAACGTGCCGTACAGATTGGTGGAACAGCTTTGGGAACAACACAGTCTGTTGGCGAAAGTTCGCATCTTAAGCCTTATCCAGTGGCGATTCACGCGGTACAAGATCACTTAAAAGAACTGGCAGATCGTTATGGTGTGGTTGCCAACCATCTGCGTGATACCATTGATGAAATTCAGGATCCGATTTCAGAAGATATTCTGCATGCTGCACTCGAAGATCTGGATCAATATTTATGGTTCTTGGAAGCCAATATCGATCAAAAATAATCAAAAGCAGACTATAAAAAAAGAGGACATATTGTCCTCTTTTTTATGGCTATCTCAATTATGGCTTAACCACCACCAAGACCTGAATCGCTTCTGGAGTGACAGAAAGACCATCTAACAGGCCTAAACCTTCTTTTTGGAATTTCTGTAAACGCTCAATTTCATCTTCACGAATACTTGGGTTAAATTGCTTGAGATAAGTTAAACGGTCAATTTCATATTGCCATTTACCGCTGTAATGCTCTTTGGCTTGTTGCATCAACTCTGGTAATGATTCTTTAGCAATATCCAGCGCCTGTGCATAACGTGATTCAATTACTTCACGGCGTGCTTTCACCACCTGACGGCAGCTATTACCGTCTAAATGATGCAAGTATGGACGTAAAATACTTGGATCAATCTTGGCAGACAAGTCCTGACCATTTTCGCTGAGCAATACACGGATCAGTTGTTTCGGTAAGCTTGATGGTAGATTCAATGCTTTTGGCGCCACCACATCGACCTTAAACCAGACTTCTAATAACACTGAACCTTGTTTCAATGCATTCGATTTGAGTAAAGCAACATTGGTACTACCAAATGATTGCGTGCGGATCATCTCCATTACACTTTCAATAAATGGATGTTCCAGCGTCAAGTATTGTGCATCTTCACGGATTTGTGCCTGATCACGATAGAAGGTTGCCGTCATCCCTTCTTCGTCTAGCGTCAAACCTTGAACTTGCATTTGATCAGTCGGCTTGATAATCACCGTACCGTTACTTTGCTCATCAAAATCGATATTGGTTGATGACATGAAACGCTTCACAAACATTGGCAAAGTGGTATTGTCATCATAATCTTCAAGTGCTTGAACAATGCCCTGCGCAACCACTGGACGGCATGAATTGTACTCAAGCAAACGGTCACGACCCGCCTGTAATTCAGCTTCCAGCGCTTGACGCTGTACATTCACTTCTTCAAGCAAATCTTCAAAGGTCTGGCCTTGATCTGCGAGTAAGCAATCTTTCAGCTCAACAATAAAGTTCTCTTGTAGCGTTTGTGCGGTTGGAGAAATATTGCTGAAAATATTGAGTGCTTCGTTATACCAGCGGAACATACGCTCTTGCGCTGTCCCCATGAGATAAGGTACATGGATCTGGATACGATTTTCCTGACCAATACGATCCAGACGACCAATACGTTGCTCAAGTACGTCAGGGTTTGCTGGCAAATCAAATAAAATCAAATCACTGGCAAACTGGAAGTTACGTCCTTCTGAACCGATCTCAGAACACAGCAGGATTTGTGCACCATAGCTGTCTTCTGCAAAGTATGCTGCCGCTTGGTCGCGCTCCAGCAAGCTCATGCCTTCATGGAACATCGCGGTACGAATACCTGCATGTAAACGCAACACATTTTCCAGTGCTTCGACGACAGGCCCACTACGTGCAATCAATAATACTTTTTTGTGTTTTAAGTCTTTACGCAAGACTTCCATCAACCAAGGCACACGTGGATCATTTTCCATCCATGCACCATCAAGCTGACCTTCTTCTGGCCACATCTGCTCGCGCATTTTGCCATCCATTGACCAATCTTCTGGCGCTGTTAATGGCGCTGGCTGACAATCACGGCCCGGGAAGCCTTGAATCGCTTCACGAGTATTACGGAACAGGATACGACCTGTACCATGACGGTCCAATAATTCATGAATTGCACGCATACGCTGTTCAGGCTGATCATCAATTCGATGACCCAACAAGCCTTCCAGTGCAGCAAGATGATCTTCTGTTAAAGCCTCATCAGACATCAACACTTCTGCAATTTTCGCAGTTTGCTGATATTGTTCTTCTTCATCAAGGAAACGGTCAAGGCTGCTAAAACGTTGTGGATCAAGCAAACGTAAACGCGCAAAATGACTTTCTACACCAAGTTGCTCTGGGGTTGCAGTGAGAAGCAACACACCGGCTGTCTGTTCTGCCAATTCTTCAACGAGGTCATAGCGATCATTGCCGCCTTCTTCCTCACTCCACATCAAGTGATGTGCTTCATCGACCACCAATAGATCAAAACCAGCTTCCATCGCTTGCTCACGCAAGTCATCATGGTCAACCATCAGGTCAACGCTGGCAATAATGCATTGTTCAGTCAAGAACGGATTTAAATCAGGATCATGTTCTTTGATTGATGCGGTACGAGTTAAATCAAATAGAGAGAATTGCAAATTGAAACGGCGACGCATTTCAATCATCCACTGATATTGCAGTGAATCAGGCACCAAGATCAGGATACGTTCTGAACGGCCTGTTTTAAGTTGCTGGTGGATAATCAAACCCGCTTCAATGGTTTTACCCAAGCCAACTTCATCAGCCAGTAAAACACGCGGCGCAAAACGCTTGCCGACTTCATGTGCAATATAAAGCTGATGCGGAATTAAACCGACACGCGCACCAAGAAATCCACGTAAAGGGCTGGTATGCATTTGCGCCTGCAATAACATGGCTTCAATACGCAGGTCATACCATTCTTTATAATCGACTTGGCTAGCTAACAAACGCTCTAAAGGTTTTGATAGCTGGATTTGCGCACCGATACGAGTTTCGTTCAGTGACTTGCGTTCTTGTTCGCCATTTTCCAGTGTACGAACCACATCATAGCGAAGGACGCCATGACGGTCTTCAATCGACTCAACAATCCACTTAAGGCCTTCTTGGTCTTGGACTTCATCATTTACATTGAAGATGATGCGAGATAAAGGCGCATTGTTGCGTGCATAGACACGAGTTTCATCACTTTTAGGGAATAAAATGCTGATAGAACGTTCATCTACATCAATAAGAACCCCTAAACCGAGTTCAGTTTCAGTATCTGATAACCAACGTTGACCAATAGCAAACTGCTGCAATTTTTCCACCTTTATCTCAAGTTAGCCCACATATTTTATGCCCTGACCCAAATAAAAGTTAAGGCATTTTATGTAGTTTTCAACGATGTATTTTGACACAAAGCATCATTAAATAGCGTGCATCACATCGTGTTTCATAAAAAAGTTTTTAGACTAAAACGGTACAAGACAATCAAATGTCAGTTGCGCACCTGTTTTAGGATGAGCGAAGCTTAATTGCATTGCATGTAAGCACAAACGCGCGTAAAGCTGCTGCTGTTCTGGTGTGGCATATAAGGTATCGCCCAGAATCGGATGACCTAAATATTGCATATGCACACGAAGCTGATGTGAACGCCCTGTAATCGGAATCAGTTGAACTCGGGTTACAGCTTGTCCTTGAATTTCTAAATGTTCAATCGCCTGCCATTCCGTTAATGCAGGTTTGTGATGAGTGGCATCAACAATATGCAATGGCGGACGGCTTGGATCATAAATCACTGGAATATCGACGGTGCCCTGACCTTCTAAATGGCCTGCAACCAAAGCTTGATAAATTTTTGAAGTTTGACGATCCTGAAACTGACGGGAAATCGTGCTCTGGCCAAATTTGGATAAGCCAAAGACCAAGATCCCTGAAGTGTCACGATCTAGACGATGAATCAGTAAGGTTTTAGGTTCTAGTTCTAATAGACGATTGATTAAACAATCTTGTAAATCTGGCGTTTTCCCAGGTACGGTGAGTAAGCCTGCTGGTTTATGGATGACCATAAAATCTTCATCACGATGAATCAAATGTTCACTTAGAAAATCACTCAAGGTAGCCTTCCAACGACTGGATGAAAACAAGCGGGCAATCATAAAAAGCTTGGCGCTGAATTACAATGCATGACACGTATTTTTACTATTTTTTTTCGTGTTTCTCTCGAATTTTCATCCAGATTCGAATTTAAATGCTGATTTAGACCTGTTGCTCTAGAAATTGTTGAATCGCATGCTGGGCAATTTCTGCATCTTGGAAAGATTGTACACCCGAAACACCAACAGCTCCGACAACCTGCCCTTGATAAACAATCGGCTCACCGCCTTCTAACATACCTTTTGCCGCATTGATGGTTAAAAAGCCGATTTTACCATCACGGATCATATCTTCGGATGCCTTGGTTGCTCTTCGACTGACCGCAGCAGATTGTGCTTTTTCCTGGCAAATCTCGGTTGATAATACCGATGCGCCATCCATACGCTTCATCATTAATAAAGTTCCACCGTCATCGACCACTGCGATACTGACATTAAAACCATGTGCTGTTGCATATTGTGATGCCGCATGAACCAGAATTTCTACATCAGCAGAAGTTAAATAATGTTTAGTTTTCATGTTTTACTCCATTCCTATGAGTTTCTTATATAAAGCTTGTTTAAAAATATGATACAAGCACTATCTTACAGCTTGCCTAAGCCAATACGTTCGCGCTTTGGGACAGCCAAAGACAAACGCCAAGATAGTAGATTATTCAAGCATATTTTACTTTGCGATACAGTAAAGATTCTTTATCTTTACTGCTATCCGCCGCTAAGGTTTATCGTAAAAATAGATGAAAACTCAACAAGATTTGCTTTATGACTCAGCATTATTTTTAAATGAGTTAAAGTCGGCTTCTATTTAGATCAACCTAAACAGCAGCCATAAAAAAAGCCCGAATAAATCGGGCTTCTGTATCACATGCTTACTTCATTTCAGCAAAGGTTTCTTTGGCTGCCTGAATAGTATCTGCAATATCCTGATCTGAATGCATTGACGAAATAAAGCCTGCTTCAAATGCAGAAGGTGCAAGATAGACACCACGCTTTAACATGCCATGGAAGAATTTCTTAAATGCTTCAACGTCACAGGCCAACATTGAATCAAAGCTGGTAATGTCATCCTGATCTGTGAAATACAAACCAAACATACCGCCCACTTGCTGGGTCTTAAATGGAATCCCCGCTTCGTCTGCCGCAGCCTGTAAACCCGCAAGCAATTTTGCGAGCTGTGCAGCTAGCTTGTCATAGAAACCCGGTTCACGTAAATGTTTGAACATCGCGATACCTGCACGCATTGCCAATGGGTTCCCTGACAATGTACCTGCTTGATAAACGCCACCTAAAGGTGCGATGCATTCCATGATTTCACGTTTACCGCCAAAAGCACCGACTGGTAAGCCAGCACCAATGATTTTACCTAACGTGGTCAAGTCAGGTTTAACGTTATAGACCGATTGAGCACCACCTAAAGCGACACGGAAACCAGTCATCACTTCATCAATAATGAAAACAGATTTATATTCATCACAAACATCACGGATCGCTTGCAAGAAACCATCGATTGGTGTCACCAAGTTCATATTGCCTGCAACAGGCTCAATGATCACACCCGCAATCTCATGACCAAATTTGCTAAAGCATTCTTTTAACGCTTCGATATTGTTATATGGGAGCGTTAAAGTATGTTTTGCAAAATCAGCAGGTACACCTTTTGAGGTTGGTTCGCCTTCACCTAAAGTCAGTAAACCAGAACCTGCTTTTACTAACAATGAATCCGAATGACCGTGGTAGCAGCCTTCAAATTTTACAATCTTGTCACGACCCGTATAACCACGTGCCAGACGAATCGCGGTCATGGTTGCTTCAGTACCTGAACTGGTCATACGCACCAATTCGATTGAAGGCATAATGTCGCAAATCGTGTCTGCCAAAGTGGTTTCATGCACAGTTGGCGCACCAAAACTTAAACCATCTTCCGCCGCAGTTTGTACTGCTTGAATAATATCTGGATGTGCGTGACCTAGGATCATTGGGCCCCATGAACCAACATAGTCCACGTAACGCTTGCCATCAACATCCCACAAATATGCACCTTTTGCCTTTTCGATAAAGACAGGTGTACCGCCAACACCGTTAAATGCACGTACAGGTGAGTTAACACCACCTGGAATATGTTTATTTGCTTGTTTAAATAACTGTTCTTGCTTTGGAGATAAACTCATATAAGGCTCAACCTAGAATCAAGGACAAGGAACGCTGTCGTTCCGAGAAACAATGAAAGCTCCGCAAAAGCGGATGCCTATAATTAGTCAAATAACGTTGCCCATGCAGTTACACGAGCAGGAATTTCGGCTGTTGATCGTCCTAATATATCACTAATTACCGCACAAAGGCTCGCCCCAGCCTCAATCACCACTTGAGAATTTTCCACAGTCAGACCACCAATTGCACAAATCGGCACAGCAAACTTTTGTTTCGCCTGTTTGATGACTTCGATACCGACATTGCCCGCTTCAGGTTTGGTTGAGGTGGCATAGACTGCACCAAACGCGACATAAGTTGCCCCATCGACAATCGCCTTTTCAGCCAATTCCAGTGAGTTTAAGCAGGTACGGCCAATAATCACACCTTTTGGTAAACGTGCGGCGGCATCGCTTATTTCCCCATCGGACTGCCCAAGATGTACACCCAAACCAAATTGTTCAGCCAGCGCCAAATCATCATTAATGACAAAAGGAACCTGATGTTGTTCACACAGCCCTTTGATCTGCTCTACTTCATGTGGCTGTTCTGCTTTTTCTACTTTCTTACGGCGATATTGCAAAATCGCAATCTGTCCTGTTGCCAAAGCAACATCTAGTTTTTCAAGTAAGAGCTGGATTGGGTCATCGTTGGTGATGAGGTAAAGACCGCGCATGAACGTTTCACTATTCACTATAATTACATTAGCTTCAGGGTATATTTTCTTATCTAAAATTTAAAGAGAGGGGGTGTATTTACATCATTAATCTTTATACATCAGAGCAAATAAAAAAAGCCGCCAAAGCAGCTTTTCAAATATCAAATGAATTTTATGACTCAATTTTATCAAACTGACGATCGATCAAACTCAAACGACCACGGGTAATATCCGACAGCATCCGCCAATCAGAAATAAAGCTATAAAGTGGTTGCTTAAAGCTGGCAGGCTTATTATGTTCAAAAAAGAAATGTCCAACCCACGCACAGGCATAACCCGAAACCAAACCATATACCGCATATTTGGCCTGACGCTTACGAATGGCTTTGCTAAAGAAATATAAACCGATTGAGCTACCTGCTGCATGCAAACGACGGCTGGCAATACTACGGTGTTCAGTTAAATAAAAGCGATAAAATTCATCATAATTTTTAATCGGTAATGAAAATTCCACTGGCTTGGTGATATTGGCTGGTGCATTCATTTCTAGATCATCCTAATCCTGCAAGACTCTACACACGTTAATGCATTTTTTGTACAAAATAAAGTCATTGTGTACCCTGCTTGCATTCCTTAAAACAACTTTACAATAATTTTTCAGATCAACAGTTTATACTCATTTCTATATTTATCATTCTCGCTGGTCAGGAGTCATAACATCATGGAAATAGAGCTAAAATTTCAACTTCCTGAGTCTAAGAAAAAAAGTGTTTTACAGGCCTTAAGCAAACAAAAAGCACAAAAAATTCAGTTACAAGCAAAATACTATGACACTGCTGACCGTTTGCTTGCTAAAAATTATGTGGCTATTCGCCTGCGTCAAGAAGGTGAGCATTGGGTGCAAACCTTTAAAGCTGCCAGTAAAAATCATTTACAACGTATCGAAGAAGATATCTATTTAGGAAAATGTGCTCAAGAACCTGAGCTTGATCTGTCCCTCTATAAACATAATCAAACTGTTCAAACTGTACTACGTGAGGTTTTGGGCGAAACGCCAGCCGAGCTACAATTACAATTTCAGACCAATGTACAACGTACTTTTCATGTGTTCGAATTTGAGGGTTCACACATTGAAGTTTGTCTGGATGATGGTGAAATCCGAACTCCAACTGACCACGCCAGAATCTGTGAAGTCGAATTTGAGTTAAAACAAGGTTCAGCACAAGAGCTGATTGATTTTGCCAAAACTTGGGTGGATAAATACCAGCTCTGGCTTGATGTGCGCAGCAAAGCTGAACGTGGCAATTTACTGGCCCAAGGCAAAGTCGTCTCTGCTGCTACCAAAGCGAAATCACTGAGTTTGGATAAAAATATCAGTGCTGAACAGGCCATCAAACAGATTATCGAAAATACGCTCAATCATATCCTCCCCAATGCCGCTGCAATCGCTGATGGGGTAGCAGAAGCCGACCATATTCATCAGGCTCGTGTCGGTTTACGCCGTTTGCGTTCAGCTTTAAAACATTTTTCCAATTGGTCGGCACAGATTGATGCGAGCTGGGAAAGTCAGTTGGCGGAGATTTTTAGGGCTCTAGGACAATCACGCGATAATGATGCCATTCAAGACTCAGTCATTCCCTTAGTCAAAGAAATCTGCGATTTTGATTTTCCCTTCCCTGAAAATGTCGATGCAAATATCGCTGAATTATTAAGTAACAGCAAAACAACCCAACTGTTTTTATCCTTATTCAGCTTTAGCTATAGTGAGCATCAATCCAAATCTAAACTTTCTAAACAAGCTGCCAAAAGCTTAACTAAGCTGTATCAAAAGATTCTAAAAGATGCAGCCCAATTTTCTAAGTTAGACGTCGAGCAACAACACCGTACTCGTAAGCGCGTTAAACAATTGCGTTATTGCATCGACTTTATTGCAGGGATTTACCCAGAAAAACAGGTTCAGCAATTTTTGAATAAGCTACAACCGATTCAGGAATACTTAGGTTTCTATAATGATCTATTTGTGGCTGAGCAGATCTTTGAGCAACAAACTGCTGAGCATCCGCAATTTTTATTTGCTTTAGGTTGGGTTAAGGCACAGCAACCGCATGTTGCGAAGAAAGCGGCAAAGAAACTACAGGCTTTATCAACTAAAGATATTTTTTGGGATGAGGAGCGATAGCTCCGCAAGGGAAAACCATCTTAAATCCCTATCGTGCTGGCGGCATGGATGCCGCCACAAATAATCTACGCCCTACAGAAATGGATACTCGGAAACGTCATCAGCAACCTGCGTGTTATAAGCAAAGTAATATTTCTGCGATACATTTTAATAAATCCAAGAAACAGACAGGTTTTGCTGATGACAATGGCTTTGCCTACTTTGTCCGAAAACAAAGTAGGAAATCGCCTATGCGAAAACATCCAAACTTTATATAGCACTTGTGGCTGTGCTGTTATTTTTTAATAAAAATTAGTGTTTTAAACTATTTATTCCCCTTAAATCACTTACCGATACTTTCCAAAAATCTTCCACGTTCCATTATCTGCAATCGGATCACTATAGCTATCATTACGCTGCTTACGTGGCTTATCGCGTGCATCCACCAATTTAAAATGTGGCTCAACGCTGAGAATCATGCCATTCATATAAAAACGGGTACGGGTATATTCACTCTGCCCATGTTGAAATACGTAAGTCCGTAAATCGATAAATTCGCGATGCGCAACTAAGGCAGCAGTGTCATCACTCCCCAACCACTCTTGCATAGCAAAAATCTGATCCGTTTCAAACTGCCCGCATTTTTCCAATAAGGCCGCGACACCACGAAAGGTTTTCGATTCTTTAGCACGGGTTTTATTAATTCGAATCCGATCCACATGAAAGAAAAATAACGGCAGATTTAAATGGCTGGGCAAATGAATCGCATCCACCACTTCATCTTCCATAAAAGGCTGACACAATTGCTGTGCCCTCTCAATCAAAGGCTGCCATTGTCGGTAATACTCATCAACCTCATCCTTTAGACCATAATAAATCGGCAAGCCTTCAACATGCTCTAAAGATTGCGGTGGATAGATATGTTGGCGTAGTAAGGCAATATCCGTTTTCAGGCTTTGAATCGCGATCGTATCTTGCATAGTGATTATTCTAATTGCTTAGGCTATTTTAGATTAAGGCAAAGGTTTAGTTTCGACAAGGCTTTGTCTATAATAATGTGTCTTTACTTGTCGCTGGAAAATCTCATGTCTCAAAAAATTAACGCTACCGATGTGACGGAAGAAGAAGCTTTAAATGCCGTATTTTTTGAGCGCGCCGATGAATTTATCAAACTCGCTAATGATTTTTGCCGCCCACCAAAAGGTCAACAAGCTAAACCAGAAGAGTTACGTGGCCAAGTGAGTGCAGCCATGTTATTTGGCACTGCCCGTTTTAACACCTGGGTCGCAGCCAATAACTTTAAAGATGGCGAAGAAATGCGTGAGGCAAAAGAACAAGTGATGTCTTATCTGCTGCAACAATTCCAAATGATGCTGGAAGATAATTTTGACGAATATTGCGAACAGTTCGAAAACTACTTACGCTTCCGCAAAAATGAAGATTTTCATGCACACAAACATGATCATTAATGATTAATGCAAAAAAGAAAGCCACCTGATCGGTGGCTTTCTTTTTGTTTGCTTATTTCAAGTTTTGAGGCTGACCATACTGATCCGCCATCACTTCTACAAACTGATCAAGTTTGATGTATTTTTTGATTGCTGCATTCACATCTTCTTTGGTCAATTTGGCAAGTTCCTGATCACGTTCAGCGCGATCCAGCAAGGTTTTGTTGCGCTCTAACTGACCTGTCAACATGCCATGAATATTACGTTCATCTTCCAAAGCTGTGACGCGTTTTTTCATGATATCTGCTTTCGCCGCTTCAACTTCCTGCTCTGTCACGCCGTTACTTAACAGCTCATTCAAGACTTTATGTACCGATTGCGATACTTGTGCCGAACGCCCCGACGTGTAGTTTGCAGTAATACTTAACGTACCATCATTGATATCTGGATCTAAGTCCAAACCACTGCCAAAACCATAGACCAAGGCATTTTTCTCACGTAACTCTTGTGCCAAACGCGATGAAAGCTGCGAGTTACCCAAAATATGGCTCAAGATAATTAACGCTGGTGCATCTGGATGATAAGAACCGACTGGCAGCGCCAACACACTTTGGTAACTACCAAATTCACGCTGTTCCGATAAAGCATGCACTTTCTGTGCTTTATAAACCGTATATTGACCTGTTACTTTGGTATAAGGCTGTTTTGCTTTCCAAGAACCAAATGCCTTTTGTAAGGTCTTTTGCATTTTCTTGGCATCAAAATCACCCGTCACTGCAATTTGTGCATGATCAGTCACAAAGAATTGATCATAGAATTGCTTCACTTGCGGTTGAGTCACATCACTGATCTGTTTTTTCGTGAAATCAGGTTCAAAGTGATAACGCAAATCGCCGGGTTGATAGATTTCCAGAATTTTAGAGAGCGTCATTGAAGCCACAACCGCAGGCTCAGTATAAGGACGATCGAGTACAGATAAACTTTGATTTTTGGCAAGATCAAATTCTGTTTGCGAGAATTTTGGCTGCTTCAATACATCAACAATAAAATTAAAGAAGTCTTCAAACTTGTCTTTTTTCGCCTGAACCACGATGGTAAAACCATTGCCATTTGAGCTAACAGATGCACCACCACTGGCAGCAATTGCTTTATCGGTAATTTCTTGCAAAGTATGCTTTTCTGAACCACGCAACATCAGGTAACTGGTTAAATCCAGCGTTACACCTTTACCAAATAACGCTTTTTCATCACCAAAATCCAGACTAATCGTGGCATAGGTTTTATCGTCACGGGTTGCAGTTGGGAATAAAGCATAGCGAATGCCATTCTTCAACTCACCACGCTGGATCTTCTGCTCATTTTTCTGCAATTGCTGAGCAGACTGTGCCATAAACTGGGTCACTTCCTGCTTATAGACATTCGGATCTTTTAAAGGTTCAGGCTGTTCATTGCTTTGATCTAAAGTTTTTGGCTTCTCTTCAGCCTTCAAAGTCATCGCTTTCTTTTGATCTTCTGGCGTTGGCAAAATATCACCAGAAATACGATGTGAAGCAGTTAAAAATGCTTTGAGTGTTTCATTGGTATCTTTCAACTTTAATGCTTTAACTGTCTTTAAGTCCTTGAAATATTGATCCCATTGTCCCTGAGAAGAGACGGCGTAGTCACTAAGACGTGAACCTAAAGCCACCGCATCATTGGCAATGGTATCAGCCGTATTCTGGGTAATATTCTTAATGCGCTGTAATTCGGCCTCGGTAAATGGCTGGCTATTTTCCACGCCAGTTTTCAATGCATCATCAACTTTTTTGGGATCATGGCTTGGTGCATAAACTGCGCCCATAAACACCACGTTAAAGTCCTGATCTAACCATGTTGCAGATTGAACTGCGGTACTGATGCCTGTCTCGACCATATTTTTATATAAAGGCCCGCTAGGCTGCATGGTATAGAGAGAAGGTGCGAGCGCCAAAATCGGTTGTAATTCGGTATTTTTTCCATTCATATAAATATGGAATTTGGCCAGATCACTGCCCTTTTTCACGGTAAATTGACGTTGTTCAATCTTACTCGCATCAAGAACAGGCACTTTCACCTGAGCAGGTACAGCACGTGCAGGAATTGGACTGAAATACTGATCAATCTTATTCAATACTTCAGTTTTATCGAATTTACCAGAAATGACCATGACCGCATTATTCGGCGCATACCAAGTCTTATAAAACTGATTCAGTTCATTCAACTGAATTGATTTTAATTCGGGTAAGTCGCCAATCGGTAAACGACCTAAATACTGGTTGCCATACGCGGCTTTCCACACCTGATCTATTAAAACTGCAAACGGCTGATCCATACGAATTTCACGTTCACGTTTTACGATTTCAATTTCAGAGGGTACAAATTTTTCTTGTAATACCAATTTATCCATACGCTCGGATTCGAGATACAGGATTTCATTCAGTGCATTTTTTTCAGGACGAACAATGTTTAAGTATTTGGTTGAGTAATAATCCGTACTGGCATTGGTCATCAAGGTATATTGATCTAAACGGCGCTGAAACTCTTCACCTTTAACGTTTTGCGTCCCTTTAAAAGCCAAGTGTTCTAATAGATGTGCCAGCCCACCTTTACCTTTTGGATCATTCAGTGAGCCCGTCAGGTAAACTGTATTTACATAGACTTTATTTTCTTTATCGTTTGGCGCAAGAATAACTCTGAAACCATTATCTAATTTATATTCTTCAATATTTTTTTCACTTTTTACGAGCACTGTCTGAGACCAAGACGTCGCACTCAACCCAATCAAACAAAGCGAGAGAGTAAGCTGCTTAAAGCGCATTAACATAATTTATCCAAGTATTTATGGTGATTTAAATCATACAGACAAGCTATGGTAGAGAATGATTCGCATTTTTAATAGTTACGTTTTGAAAAAAGCTGTTTATTTAAACAGCTTTTATCTTTGTTTTTGCACAATTTAAGCTAAAAATCAGATTGCCAGTTCAGCCTGCATATACAATTTTGCATAACCTGAAATTTCGATCCGTTCGTCAGACTCAATCACACAGTCTAAAATTCCACCGCGTGCTGACGCCTGAAAAGCTACGAGTCGCGTCTGGTTCAACTTCTCGGCCCACAGCGGCACAATCGCAGTATGGATAGAACCTGTTACAGGATCTTCATCAATCCCGATTGCAGGTGCAAAGTAACGAGAGACACAATCAAACTTCCCCTCACCTCGCGCTGTAATCGCTACATCAGGTTGAGAAGCGGTAATCGCAGTCCGAACTCTACCTAAGCGTTTTAATACTTCCAGATTAGGTTGTTCATCCAATACATCCTGTACCGTTTCATATTCAATAATATAAGCTTGAGGATTGCGATAGACGGCTTTGAATGGTTTTGACAACCCTTCACGTAGTTCTGACGGGTAATCAGACACTTGCTCTGCTCTACGAATCGGGAAGTTCATTTTGATTTTTCCATCAGCATCTTGGCTAACGATAAAAATACCCAGATCACGTACATGAAATTGAATCGTTGTTGCTTGAGTAAAATCCTTAAAAAGTACAAAAGCACTGGCTAAGGTGGCATGCCCACAAAAAGCAACTTCTTCTAAAGGTGAAAACCAGCGAATCTCGTAATTACTCTCATCAATTGTCTTTACAAAAGCAGTCTCGGAAAGATTATTTTCCATTGCAATATTCTGCATCAACTGCTGATCCAACCAATCATCTACTACGATAACGGCTGCTGGATTTCCTTTAAATAATTCTTGGGTAAAAGCATCAACTTGATACATCTTCATGGCATAACGCTCGCTCTATTTTTCCATCATTTTGAACATCTGCTTGATAAATGATAGATACAGATTTTTCTAAATTTACGATACACCTATTATTTTGTCTTAATAGGCTGCTAAATGCCTAAAAAACAAACTAAAATCAGCATCCGCTTGCTAACAGATCAGGCAAAAAGTCCAATGATTTAGCATAATTCAAAATAAGCCATACACAATATTCACAAACAAAAATTCACAGCTCTCTATGGTAGTACGCAGATGAAACTAGCGAGAAAAGAAATGCGTATTCCTGTTAATGCCATTGTATTTGAAGACTTTGAAACCCTCGATATTATGGGGCCTGTCGAATTATTCGGTTTACTGCAAGAACATTATCAAGTGCAGTTTTACAGCCTGAATGGTGGACTGATCTCCAACAAACATGGCGTTATACTGCAAACACAGCCATTTAAAGACATGACGGTCAATGAACACAGTATTTTGTTGGTTCCAGGCGGAATTGTCACTTTTGATTTAATTCAGAATCAGCCACTTCTCGATCAATTAAAAACGCTTGCGCTGCACAGTGGACATGTACTGACCATTTGCACAGGAAGTTCTTTACTGGCGGCTACGGGTGTACTGGATGGCGTTCAGGCGACTTCTAATAAAATGGCCTTTGAGTTTGTACAAAAACTCAATGACAAGGTGCGCTGGCAAGCTCAGGCACGCTGGGTGATTGATGGCAAATTCTATACCTCATCGGGTGTAAGTGCGGGTATGGATATGACCCTTGCTTTTATTCGTGATACACAAGGCGAAAAAATGGCGCAACTTTGTGCCGAAGAAGCTGAATATATCTGGAATTGTAACCCTGAAATTGATCACTTCTGTAAAGTTAAAGGGACTGATCAAGCGTAGTTTATGAAGATTTACCTGTTATCACTTGCAGTAGGTATATTGGTTGGTGTGCTGTATTACGTTTTAGATGTCAAAGCGCCTGCACCGCCAATTGTTGCTTTACTGGGTTTATTGGGCATCGTGATTGGTGAGCAATTTATCCCTTTTATTCGACTTTATTTCTCTTAAAGCAGCAATTTTTACTCAATCTCCCAAAACATGAGTGGCCCAAAACCACTCATTTTGAGCAAAAAATCATTCAACGATCCTAGTCAATTCGGACATCAAAACCTAAATTTTCAGCAATCATCAAAGTTTGATCAAGGTTGATAATCGCCTCTTTAATTTGAGTCTCTTTCGGATCTAATGCACTTAAATCACTGCCTCTTAAATCACACTCGGTAAAATCTGCGCTGTGCAACCATGCACCCGACAAGTCGCTCTCTCGAACTGAACTTCCATGACAACGTGCCCCTGTCAAATCGGCCTCTCTTAAACGCGTTCGAAGAAAAGAAGCTTTTTCTAAATCAGCACCCGGCAATCCAACAAAGGCCCAGTCACTGTCTTCGACCCGCATATGATGAAACTGGCAATCACTAAACATGCTGCCCACAAACTTACAGTCAGTAAATTTACTATCAAAGAAATTACAGAAGGCAAAGGTACAATTGATAAAAGCACTACTTTGATGAGTTGAACCATTGAAGCGCGCACGGCGAAAAGTACATTCATTAAATACTGCGCCAGTGCTGTGAGCCTCAGACATGTCTAAATCGACAAATAAAGTACGCTCATATTTTTGGTTACTGAGTACTTGCTCATACCAATCTAAACTGGCAATGCTGTCTGTCGTTTTAGGTGCAGCTTCACCATATTTTCTTTCAGCCATGATGCTCAATTTTTTATTTTAGAAGATTCAAAAAATATGACATGTATTCAGTTTTGTACATGCTTTTTTCATCACATCTTTAATTCTTGATTAAATAAAAAGAGCGGAAAAAACCGCTCTTCTGATGCAAAATTCAATCTTCCATGTGCTCAATAATAGCTTGTGCGAACTCTGAACAACGTAGCAAAGTTGCATTTGACATGAGACGTTCAAAATCATAGGTCACAGTTTTAGCGGAGATCGCGCCTGAAATACCGGTAATAATTAAATCTGCAGCATCTGTCCAGCCCATATCACGCAGCATCATTTCCGCAGATAAAATAATCGAACCGGGATTCACTTTATCATGTCCTGCATATTTGGGGGCTGTCCCATGCGTTGCTTCATACACGGCAATTGCGCCACCAATATTGGCACCTGGTGCAATGCCAATCCCTCCTACTTCGGCTGCAAGTGCATCGGAAATATAGTCGCCATTTAGGTTCAGTGTGGCAATGACAGAATAATCTGCTGGACGCATTAAAATTTGCTGTAAGAATGCATCAGCAATCACATCTTTAATAATGATATCTTTTCCCGTTTTTGGATTTTTAATTTTTACCCAAGGCCCTCCATCCAGCAGCTGTCCACCAAAACGTTCCATCGCAAGTTCATAGCCCCACTCTTTAAACGCACCTTCGGTGTATTTCATGATGTTGCCTTTGTGAACCAAGGTCACAGAAGGTTTATCGTTATCAATCGCGAACTGAATCGCTTTACGGACTAAACGCTGAGAACCTTCTTTAGACACGGGTTTAATCCCGATTCCACACTCTTTGGGGAAACGAATATTGGTTACGCCCATTTCTTCCTGTAGGAATTTAATCACTTTTCTCGCTTCAGGAGAGTCCGCTTTCCATTCAATCCCCGCATAGATATCTTCCGAATTTTCACGGAAGATCACCATATCGGTCAGTTCAGGATGTTGTACTGGAGAAGGCACACCTTTAAACCAGCGAACTGGGCGCACACAGACATATAAATCAAGTTCCTGACGCAATGCGACATTTAAAGAACGAATTCCACCACCTACAGGTGTGGTTAAAGGGCCTTTTATTGATATAATAAACTCGCGTAAAGCATCAAAAGTTTCTTCAGGCATATAGCTGCCGTAAATTTTGTCTGCTTTCTCACCGCAGTAGACTTCCATCCATTCGATCGAACGTTTGCCACCATAAGCTTTTAGCACGGCGGCATCTACTACTGCTTTCATTGCTGGTGTAATATCCACACCAATACCATCACCTTCAATAAAAGGAATGATCGGACGATTTGGAACATTCAGTGACAGGTCTGCATTTACTGTGATTTTGTCTCCGTCTGCAGGAACCACGATCTTCTGATAACCCATTTTGCAGGTTCTCCCTCATGTATTTAATGATTATGTCTATGCCTTCTATGGCATGCTTTTCGTTTTTTATTACATGAAACAGTTTAGTTCAAAACTGGTTTTTTTGAGATTTATACGGGAAATAACAACATTTTCCCATTAAATAAAAACCTTTATTGTTATGATGCCGCCCATAGCCAAAGCAGTATACAGATATGAAAATAGTCGTATTTAATAAACCTTATGACGTTTTGTCACAGTTCCGTGAGGATTCCGCTCATCTCACCTTTTCTCACTTTATCCATGATCCTGATTTACGTCTTGCGGGCCGACTTGATCTCGACTCAGAAGGCTTAACCTTCCTGACGGATCACGGCGGTCTGAATCAATACATTACCAATCCAGCCAATAAGAAATTTAAAACCTATCTTGCGCAAGTCGATGGCGATGTGACTGAAGAAGCATTAGAGCAACTTCGTAAAGGTGTAGAACTGGCTGATGGTATGACTTTACCGGCAAAAGCGCTTAAAGTAGATCAACCAGAATGGTTATGGGAACGTGATCCACCAGTACGTTACCGCGCCAATATCCCGACCAGCTGGATTGAACTACAAATTTGTGAAGGTCGTAACCGTCAGGTGCGTCGAATGACTGCTGCTGTGGGCTTCCCAACACTACGTTTGATCCGTACTAAGATTGGTGCAATCGATCTGATTCGTCTGGGCTTACAACCCGGTGAGCAAACTGAAATTGAACCGTTACTTTATCCTGATTTTAAAGACCTGCCTGAAGATAAACCTTATCGCTCTCGTTCTTATGTGAAAAAACCAGGTGGTACAGGCGGTAAGCCGATGCACCAGAAAAAGAAAGAAGGTGATAAAAAAGACGGCGACAAGAAAAAATCAGGCACTAAACGTATCTGGCAAATGGACGAAAGCGAAAAGCCACGTCGTAAGACCAATGGTACGACGCGTCCAAACACCAAAGCACCGCGTGGTCGTAGCCGTAATGGTCGTTAATCTTTAGAGATTATTTTAAAGCCCGCGGAAGTGGGCTTTTTTATCCGAATCATCTGAGTTCTCATACACAAAAAAGCCGATGCTTTCGCACCGGCTTTTTTAAATTACCAACAAAACTGTCAGTAATATTTAAACTTAAGCTGTTTCAAGTGTTGCATTAAGCGTAGCACTTGGACGCATCACTGCGTTTACTTTTGCAGGATCAATTGCATAGTAACCACCGATATCAGCAGATTGACCTTGTACTTGAGCAAGCTCAGCAACGATCTTCTCTTCATTTTCAGCAAGTGCTTTTGCAAGAGGCGCAAACTTCGCTTTTAACTCAGCATCTTCGTCTTGAGCAGCCAATGCTTGAGCCCAATACAATGCCAAGTAGTAGTGACTACCGCGGTTATCAAGCTCACCTGTACGACGTGATGGAGACTTGTCGTTATCAAGAAGTTTACCTGTTGCCTGATCAAGTGTCTTCGCAAGCAATTTCGCGCGGTTATTGTCTTCTTTAAGACCAAGTTCTTCTAAAGAAACAGCTAACGCAAGGAACTCACCAAGAGAATCCCAACGCAAGTGGTTTTCTTCTACCAACTGCTGAACATGTTTCGGCGCTGAACCACCCGCACCTGTTTCATACATGCCGCCACCCGCCATTAACGGCACGATTGACAACATTTTCGCTGAAGTACCCAATTCCATGATCGGGAACAAGTCAGTTAAGTAATCACGTAAGATGTTACCAGTCACAGAAATGGTATCTAAACCACGTGCTACACGCTCAAGCGTATAACGCATTGCACGTACTTGTGACATGATCTGGATATCAAGACCTGCTGTGTCATGATCTTTCAAGTATTTTTCAACTTTCTTGATCAATTCATTTTCGTGTGGACGGTATGGGTCTAACCAGAAGATTGCTGGCATGCCAGAGTTACGTGCACGTGTTACTGCAAGTTTCACCCAGTCACGAATCGGTGCGTCTTTCACCTGACACATACGCCAGATGTCGCCTTCTTCCACATTTTGGCTCATCAACACTTCGCCAGTGTCTAGATCTGTGATGTTGGCAACGCCTGCTTCTGAAATTTCGAAAGTCTTGTCGTGTGAACCGTATTCTTCTGCTTTCTGCGCCATCAAACCAACGTTAGGCACTGTACCCATTGTACGTGGGTCGAAATTACCATTCCACTTACAGAAATTGATCATTTCCTGATAGATACGCGCGAAAGTTGATTCAGGCATAACTGCTTTACAGTCGTAAGGTTTGCCATCAGCACCCCACATTTTACCGCCACCACGGATCATTGCAGGCATTGAAGCATCTACAATCACGTCATTTGGTGAGTGGAAGTTCGTGATGCCTTTTGCAGAATCAACCATTGCAAGTGCAGGACGGTGTTCTTGGCAAGCATGTAAATCTTCGATAATTTCTTCACGAAGTGAAGTCGGTAAAGTTTCGATCTTCTCGTAAAGACCCGCCATACCGTTATTTACGTTGATGCCTAACTCGTCAAATAATTTGCCGTGTTTTTCGAAAGCATCTTTGTAGTAAATTTTCACACAGTGACCGAATACAATCGGGTGTGATACTTTCATCATGGTTGCTTTTACGTGTAACGAGAACAGGATGCCAGCTTCACGACAATCTTCAAGTTCTTTCTCATAGAAATCGCAAAGCGCTTTCTTGCTCATGAACATTGAATCGATGATTTCACCATCCTGAAGTGCAACTTTTGGCTTAAGCACAATCGTTTCACCAGACTTAGTGATGAGCTCCATTTTCACATTACGCGCACGGTCTAAAGTCATTGATTTTTCACCGTGGTAGAAGTCGCCTTCATCCATGTGAGAAACGTGAGTTTGTGACCATTGTTTCCACTCGCTCATTGAGTGCGGGTGTTTTTTCGCATAGTTTTTCACAGCAGCTGGTGCACGGCGGTCAGAGTTACCTTCACGCAATACTGGGTTTACTGCTGAACCAAGGCATTTACCATAACGCGCCTTAAGTTCTTTCTCTTCTTCAGTTGCTGGATTTTCTGGATAATCAGGAATCGCATAGCCCTTCGACTGGAGCTCTTTGATACATGCGGTTAACTGAGCAACAGAAGCACTGATGTTTGGAAGTTTAATGATGTTTGTATCTGGGTCTTGCGTAAGACGACCTAACTCCGCAAGGTTGTTGTTTACCTTTTGTTCATCTTTAAGGTAATCTGAAAATTCTGCAAGTACACGTGCTGCAACTGAGATATCACTTTTCACAATCTCGATGCCAGCAGGCTTGGTAAAGGTCTCAATGATCGGTAGCAATGAATAGGTCGCCAATAACGGCGCCTCATCAGTCAGTGTATAAATGATTTTTGACTTTCCACCAGCCATATATAGCCCCTTGTGTTGGATTGAGTTATGGAAAACTGCGCTTGTGGCCCAGCTCCTAGAACCGATTTGCTTAAAACAAACTTGAGAGTATCAGTCTTCATAGCATACTAGTCAACGCCCTATCCCGTGATAACGACATTTCGCTAAAAAATACTACAATTTTATATAATAGATACTGTTAGTTCATATAATTTGGGCCAAATGTTGCCTTTTCAACTACCAAAGCGTTAGCGAGCTGAAAATGCCCAGCAAACTGATCATTTAGCAAACAAATAGGTGTTTACCTACAAATGTGCCTTATTTTGTCAGAATTTTATGAAACTTAGGTTAATTCTTTAGTGGTAGTCTTAACGTAAATGCCACACCTGCTGTCTGATTTTCAACTTCAGCACAACCACTATGCAACTGCATGATGGATTGAACAATCGCGAGTCCCAGCCCACCTGTTTGTGCTCTCTTATGTCGACTCTCATCAATTTGATAAAAACGGTCAAAGAGATAAGGCAAATGTTTTTCTTCAATCCAGATGTCATGCGTCACAATACGAATCACACAATCAGTCTGTTCCCGTTTTACCTCTAAAGTAATCCGCCCCTGTTCTGTACCATAGACAACCGCGTTACTGATTAAATTAGCAATCGCACGCTGGATAAGGGCTTCATTCACCCTCAAATTCATTTCATCAGGAAGTTGAAGCCTCAAGCTCATCTGCCGTTCTTCGATCAGATAATCAAAATAATCCGTCACATCCCGAATCAATTGCAGAATATCTACGCTGCTTTTTTCAAGCCCTGCTTCCGTATATTCAGAACGTGCAATAAATAGCATGCTCTCAATCATTTTGGTCAATCGCTCGTATTCTTCCAAGTGCGAGTACAGGAGATTTTCCAGTTCCTCAATTTGACGAGATTGAGACAGCAAAATCTGTGTTTGGCCCATCAAATTATTGAGTGGTGTTCTCAATTCATGCGCAATATCTTCCGAAAACTGCGCCAGCTTTTGATAATCCTGCTGAATTTTATCCAGCATCTCATTCATGGCATGACTGAGTTGTTGTACCTCAGTATTTGTGGTCTTAACCTGAATGCGCTGATTGAGTTTTTGTACGTTGATTTTACTGGTTTCTGCAATCAATGCCCGCATCGAACGGAACATGTAATGCCCGACCATAAAACCTAATAAACTCGACAATAAGATGCCCAGCCCAGTATAAAAGGCGATTTTCCAAAAATATTGCTTCAGGGTTTGATTCGCAGCATACCATTGTTGACCTGCAATCAATTGATAATGCTGATCGCCATGTTGTACCGATTGAAATGCAAACCGTGTCGTTGGCTGTTCAGGGCTATTATTCGTAAACTGGATTTTACTGGAATAATTTAAGCTCGGGATTTTGATGTTTAACGGATTGATTCGAATCAGGTCTTTACCGGCTTCTTTGACAATAAAAATACTGTCCTCATGCCCAACCATATTTTCATAAAGTTTAGGATATTTGCCCAAGATCTGAACGGTATAGGCATCTGTCAAAAAAACTTCCATGCGCTTAATCCGTGCGGCAAGTGCTTTGTCTTGCTGGATATAGACCATTTCACGAAAACTTTGATAAGACAATGTCCCAATACTGATAAAAACCACACATGAAATCAGGCTAAACGCGATTCTCAGACGCGAAGCCAAAGACAATTTATTCATCAGCATGGTCTTCTTTTAAGTCAACTTTATAGCCCATCCCCCTAATCGTATAAATCAACTTAGGAGAAAAATGGTCATCAATTTTTGCACGTAGACGACGTATCGCGACATCGACCACATTGGTGTCAGTATCAAAATTAATATTCCAGACCATAGAGGCAATTTGTGTGCGGGTTAACACCTCACCGCGATGCTGTATCAACAATTGCAACAGCACAAACTCTTTGGCGGTTAAATCAATTTTAATCTCTGCACGATGGACTTCCCGACTTAAACGATTCAGGCTGAGATTGGCAATGCTATAAATTTCTTGTTCAATCTTGGGCACGCGGCGTAATAAACTTTTGATGCGTGCCAATAATTCGATATATGAAAATGGCTTAACCAGATAGTCATCTGCTCCCAATTCCAGACCTTTCACCCGATCCATGACCTGATCTTTAGCCGTGAGCATGAGCACAGGGATTTTTGAAAATGTACGAAGCGTCTGCAACACTTGCCAGCCATCCAGTTTCGGCAACATCACATCCAGAATTAATAAATCAAAAGCTTCATCTTGCAACCGTGACAAAGCCTCCATGCCATCTTTTGCGATCGCACTGGTATAGCCTGATTCATTTAATCCTTTTGCCAAAAACTGCGCAATTTTGGATTCATCTTCGACAATTAAAATATGCATCCCACATCTTAACCTTTTTTATTCAGCGCAAAGATTACAAATCGGTAATTCAATTGTCATCATGAGCAGATGCATTTCTTCCTACCATGTGCTGAGGAAATAAAGATTTTTATCACCAAACACTCCTTCACGAATTTTGGAAAATTGTATATGGACAAAGGATTTACCCGCTTCGCTATTGGCTCTGTTTTACTTGTGACTGGCTCATTAAGCTATGCTCAAGATGCTGCTCTTTCTGGCTATTATCTCTCAGCAAAAGTCGCGGCGGCCCAACTCAAAGCTGACAATATGGAAACCAGCTTACGCCCAGGGATTGGAAAATTTGTCGCAGGTGACGATCAAAAAGATTTAACCAATGCATCACTGGGGTTCGGTTATGACTTTGGCAATGGCTGGCGTACCGAAGGAGAATATACCTTTAAAAATGATGCAGAATTTACCAGCGGTTCAACCAACTTTCCAACCAGTCTCAACCATCATAAAGTCGAGACGCAGCGCCTGATGCTGAATGCTTATCGTGATTTTGAAGTCATGCAAAATGTCGCTGTATACGGCAATCTCGGATTAGGTGTTGCACGTACAGATTCTTCAGGCTGGCAAGGTAATGCCTCTCGCCAATATCTTTCAAATACCGAAACCCAACTGGTGTATAGCATAGGTGCAGGTGCGAGTTATAAAGCAATTGATAACCTTAAACTTGATTTGGGCTACCGTTATGTAGACTTGGGCAAAGCCGAGAGCGGTTTAAATAACTTTACCAATGCACGTAACTTGCAAGATGAACAGATGAAAGCACATCTTTATTCAAGTGAGTTCTATCTCGGTGCAAGATACTCATTCTAAATTTTAAAGGCACTGATCAGCAGTGCCTTTTTTTACGCTCGTATCCCATGTATTGCCCTCACAACAACTGATGGCAATACATACCAAAACATTAATCAAGAAAGGTGGAATATTGTGATGTATAAAAATCTATTCGCCATCGCCGCACTATCGGCTTCAAGCAGCTTGTTTGCAGCAGCACCCAATCCATTGAGTGTGCATGTTCTCAATCAGCAAAATGGTCTACCTGCTACTGATGTCACCGTTGTGCTCGAAGCACAACAAAAAAATCAGTGGGTAAAAATCAATCAGGCCAAAACTGATCAGAATGGACGAATTACTGCCCTTTATCCGACACAACAACAATTAAAATCAGGTGTTTATAAAGTGACGTTTAAAACAGGTGACTGGTATAAAGCACAAAAGCAAAGCAGCTTTTTCCCTGAAATTCCGGTTATTTTTGAAGTTGACAGCACTTTACAGCACTATCACATTCCATTACTGCTCAGCCCTTATGGTTATTCGACTTATCGTGGCAGCTAATAAAAAGGACGCTTGCCGCGTCCTTTTTATCAGGTCTTAACCTTTTAACCAGCGATCAACTTTTTGCTGGTCTTCAACTTTTAATTCAACCGTGGTCAATTCACTTTCACCCGCTTGAAGTTCAAATTGTAAAAGCTCATCACGACGGAATGCATAAACCGTAAATGTACCTTGTTGTTTTGCATACTTGGCTAAAAGCTTCTCGGAAGCCTTCACACCATTAATCGCAAGGATCACATCATTTGCAGACAAACCCGCTTGAGCAGCTGCACTATCACGACGCACTTGCTGTACCACCACGCCTTCGGCTTTATCTACCACTTTCAAACCAAAAGCCAAAGCCTTGTCATTTTTAAGCGTATAACTCAATCCAAACTCTGGGAACAACTGATCGAGTGGTAATTCATCGGTGGTGTTGATCAAATGATTGATTTGCTCAATCCAGTTATCGCCTGTCAGCTCATTACATAATTCAAAAATGGTTCGTTCATTGACCTGAATCCCCTGTTGGGTATTTTCGTACAAACGACGCATTAAGGCATCCAGATTTGAACCACGTAAACGTAAGCCCAAATCTAAACAAAGTGCCACTAAACTGCCTTTGTTATAGTAACTGGTGCCTGCATTATTTGAGTTTTCATCCTGACGGTAGAACTTGATCCATGCATCAAAACTCGACTCTGAAACCGATTGAATCAAACGGCCTGGATTCTGCAAATAACGGTCAAGCTGTGCTTTTAAGAGATCCAAATAAGACTTCTGCGAAATCACACCGCTACGCAATAAAATCAGGTCATCATAATAAGAGGTAAAACCCTCAAAGATCCACAATAAGCTGGTATATCCCTCTTTATGTAAATCATAATTAGCAAAGTTTTCAGGGCGAATAAATTTAACTAACCATGAATGGAAATACTCATGGCTACATAAACCCAAGAAACGTTGATAATCTTTAGAAGGTTCTTCGGCTTCATCTGCTTTTGGTAAATCATCGCGTGGCGTGATTAAACTGGTACTATTACAATGTTCTAGACCACCATAACTATTGCCCGTTGCCATGGTCATAAAGGTATAGTTCTGGAATGGCGCAGAACCGAACATATCAATTTCAGTCTGACAGATCTTTTTAATATCCGCCTCTAAACGGCTCATATTGGTCGTGTGTTTGCCCGAAATCACAAACTCATGAGGAATCCCGTTCGCATCAAAGCTGAAACGGCTCTGCTCTGCCAGCTCAAACGGACTATCAATCAATTGATCATAGTTATCTGCTTTTAGAGTAAAGCGTCCTTTAACCAGACTTTTAGTGGCTAGACCTGTTGCGATCTGGAAATGTTTTAATTCATCTGGCAGGAAAATTTCAACTTCACAAGCTGCCTGTTCCTGATCTTGCAAGCCCAAACAGATACATGCGGGATTAACATAGAAACGTGTCTGATCAACGTAGGCACCACGCACCGATAAATCATAGGCATAAATGTCATATTCAACAGTAATCAGTTCATGATCGGTATTGAATAAACGCCAGCGATTCTTCTCGGTTTTTTTAATATTCAGTAAACGCCCTGCTTCATCAGAGGCTTTCACCGACTCAATATGCTTGGAAAATTCCCGAATCAGATAGCTTCCAGGGATCCAGGTTGGTAACCACAACTCTTGATTGGGATTGGCTAGAAAACGTAGGGTGACATGAATCAGGTGCTGGCGATAATCGTCGAACTCAATTTGATAGTGCAACATAATTTCTAATCATGAAAATAGGAACGGTTTAGGGGGCTGCTGAATATTCACCAATGATTGCGACAGCAAACGTTTTTTAGGTGGTACTAGGCGTGGATTAAGAAATTTAGCATTCTAAATGAGTAATTCACAACGACGTAACAACAAAAAACGTTTTTGTCCCGCAGGGTTGTGGCTAAAACTATCACAGACTTCGTTATGAAACTTGAAAATGAGATTGCCATTCTCTACGTTTCATGCCTTGCCTGCTCAATTTTAGCCGACAACGCAACGCATATTTGAATGTTCAACAGCCCCTAGCTTAGCATTTTTTTACAAAGTCATGCGCAGATGTCGTAATTGTCAGCAAAAGTTGCTGGATTCTTCAACAAAAAAGTCATAGCATTCTCCTCTCACATTTAAGGCCACTGGATCGGCAATACAAGGTATGCACGTGAAATTTCTCCTCTCTCTCTTTACGTTGTTTAGTCTCGTTTGTGCAAATCTCGCACATGCAAACTTACTGAACATTGCCCCTGAAACAGTTGAAGCTGAAGCATGGTCAATCATCGATGCCCAGTCTGGACAAATCATTGCTGAACATAACAGCCATGTTCAGCGCGCCCCAGCTTCACTCACCAAAATGATGGTGGCTTATATCGCTTTAAAAGATATTGAAGCAGGTAAATTACGTAAAGAAGAAGTCCTGACCGCAACGCCTGTAGTCAGCACAGTGATGTGGGATGAATCACAAATGTACTTAAAAGCAGGTGAACAGATTTCTGTTGATCAGCTTTTAGCAGGTCTGATCGTGATGTCTGCCAATGATGCTGCTGTGACGCTTGCTGAAAAAATTTCTGGCAGCGTGCCACAATTCGTCGCACGGATGAATCAGGAAGCACAAGCATTGGGAATGAAGGATACGCATTTCAGCAATCCAGCTGGAATCACAATGACCGATCATTACTCTACAGCTGCCGACTTGAGCCTATTAGCCAAAGCCATTGTGAAGGAAACACCTGGATATTTGTATTATTCAAAAATGCCAAGCTTTAGCTACAATCAGCGTTTTCACCATGCCACTAACCTTGCCTTGAAAATGGATCCGACATCCGACGGTCTGAAAACAGGTTATACCAAGGCGGCGGGCTATAACCTTGCCCTGACAGCTGAACGTCCAACATTCAATCCACATGTCGAGAAACGTCGTCTGATTGTGGTGGTATTGGGAACACCAAGTGCAGTAAAACGTGCAGAAGTTGCACATAAACTGATGAATCTGGCCTATACCTATACCCGTGATGAAGAAGTGATTCCAAAGCAGAGACTGATTGCAGAACTGCCTGTGATTAAATCAACCTTGAAAATGTTTAAAGTCGAAACTCAGCAACCGACAATCGTGACCACATCGTTATATGGCCAATCTACTCCGATTGATTTGAATAGCTTTGATCTACTCACCCAACGTATTCATCTGATTGATGCAAACCAACAAGTCACGACTGTTGAGCCGCTTCAAACCACCAATACTCGCATCAATATTGAACTGAATGAACAGCATTTGACTGCGCCTTTGACTCAGGCAATGAATCTGGCAACTGTTTCGATTTATCAAAACAACCAGTTGATTCGCAGCTTACAGATTGAAAATGATGTACAGATTGAAGAAGCCAATATTTTCCAGAAAATTATGATCTGGTTCTCAAATCTGTTTTCATTCTTTTCGACCAGCGATAGCAAAACTGCCAAACTTTATCCTTTAAATCAAGGATAAAAAACCTACTATTTTTATCAAGATTAAACATACATTATTGAAAAAAGGATGGCATAATCCAGCCATCCTTTCACAAAAATAATTAGGTTAATCATGAGCAAAACCTTACATCATATCGTGATTGTGGGCGGTGGCGCAGGTGGTTTGGAACTTGCGACACAGCTAGGTGAACGTTTTGGCAGACGAGAGAAAGCCCGAATAACCCTAGTCGATCAAAATCTCACACACATATGGAAACCTCTCCTCCACGAAATCGCAGCTGGCTCGCTGAATCCTCACGAAGAACAAACCAATTATTTTGCCCATGCAGAAAAACATCATTTTGAGTTCGTGCTCGGCACACTTGTTGATGTGAATAAAGATCAAAAACAAATTAACCTTTCTCCCCCGCAGCTTTCTAAAGAACACACCCCACAAACTCAAACACTCAGCTACGACACTCTAGTGCTGGCCGTGGGTTCTGTTTCAAATGACTTTGGTACAGAAGGCGTGCGTGAACACTGTCATTTTCTGGATAGCCGTCAACAAGCCGATATTTTCCAGCAGGATTTATTTCACCTCTATATCGAGGCACAAAATCAGTCAAATGAGCGCGCTTTGAATATTGGCATCGTCGGGGCTGGTGCAACAGGTGTTGAACTGGCAGCAGAATTGATTGAAACCACCAAGAACTTCTATCGCTATGGATTAAAGAAAATTAATCCGAAGCAAGTCAAAATCACTCTCATTGAAGCATCTGACCGCATCTTGCCTGCCCTAAATGAAAAAACAGCAGCGCATAGTGCCAAGCAGCTCAAGAAAATGGGGATTGAGATTCTGACTCAGCATAAAGTCCAGAAAGTCGATGAAACCAATGTCTATTTCAGTAATGGAAATGTCATTCACTCAGATATTACGGTGTGGGCGGCAGGTGTTAAAGCGCCGAAAGTTTTAGAGTCATTTACTGATTTTAAACGGGATAAGATTAATCGCCTGATGGTGTACGCGACCCTACAAACCTATTCTGATCCGAATGTATTTGCTTTTGGTGACTGTGCAAATTGTCAATTAGATGCACGCCAGCCACCGTTAGGCCCACGTGCACAAGTGGCGAGTCAGCAAGCCACCTTCCTTGTCGATGCGATGGCAGCACGTTTATCAGGTTCTCCACAACCAATGTTCACATTTAATGACAAAGGTTCACTGGTTTCACTGAGTCGTAATCAGGCGGTAGGAGAATTGTTAGGCGATGTTAGCGTACAGGGCTTCATTGCCAAAACCATGTATGTTTCACTTTATCGAATGCATCAGGCCAATATTCATGGTTACACTCAAGCAGGCATGCTCACCATGAAAGATTTCCTGACGCGTCGTGTCCGTCCAAAAATTAAACTTTATTGAGTTGAAATTTGATATTTCGTCTCAATATTTAACTAAATCGTTTCAAAAAGTGGAAAATAGTCAACAAAAACTGTTTTTCACTTTATGATATACAGCTAAAACTATTGATGACATGGATTCAAAACATGACTGCTATTGCAAATAACCACGTGGTTTCATTCCACTACACTTTAACAAACGCTGAGGGTGAAACACTTGATCAATCTCAAGGTGAACCACTTGCATATTTGCACGGCGCGGGCAACATCATTCCTGGTTTAGAAAATGCACTTACAGGTAAAACTGTTGGCGAAAAATTCACTGTAAACGTTCCAGCTGCTGAAGGTTATGGCGAATACAACCCTGAACTTGTTCAAGAAGTTCCAGCTCAAATGTTCCAAGGTGTGGACAACATCCAGCCTGGTATGCAATTCCAAGCTCAAACTGATGACGGCGTACAAATCGTAACTGTTAAAGCGATTGAAGGCGACAACATCATCGTTGATGCGAACTTCCCGCTTGCTGGTCAAGACCTTACTTTTGAAGTAGAAATCGTTGAAATCCGTGATGCTTCTCAAGAAGAATTAGATCACGGTCACGTTCACGGTGCAGGTGGTCACCACCACTAATTCATTTTTGAATTAGATGGAAAAAGCAAAGCTTCGGCTTTGCTTTTTTATTGCCGCTACTTTTATAAAATAAAAAAATCGCTTATGGTCATGTCAATTTCTTTAAAATAAACAGAATTATGTCGACTGCTTATCAACTGATTTGGTTTCGCCAAGATTTGAGAATTCAGGATCATGCTGCGCTCTGGCATGCGACTCAGGCTGGTCCCACGATTGCCGTCGTCATTTTATCTCCTGAACAGTGGCAATTACACGATGATGCACCGATTAAAACTGAATTCTATCTCAGACAACTGCAAAGCTTAAAAGACGAACTTGCGAATCTGAATATTCCCTTGCTGATACAGACGATTCCGCTCTGGAAAGATGTACCTGAGTATTTCGTAAATTTAATGCAACAACTGCCGATTCAAGATGTCTATGCCAATATTGAACTGGGGCTAAATGAATTAAAACGCGATCAAGCTGTACAAACACTTTTAAATCAGCATGCTAAGGAACTGGTGCTTTTTCATGATCGCACCTTATTTCCTGTCGGCTCGATCCGTAACCAGTCCAATTTACCCTATCAGGTTTTTGGCGCGTTTAAAAAGACCTGTTATCAGCGTTTACAACCTGCACTACCGCAGTGTTATCCAACACCTGCTCCCCAACAAGCGATAACGGATTTAAAGTCGAGCTCACAAACCGATCTCGAGACACTGCAACTTAAATATAAACAACAGATCAAACATACACAGGATCTTGAATGGCAGATCGGCGAAGCCTATGCCTTGAAGCAACTTGACCAGTTTGTTGAGGAACAGCTCAATGAATACACCACTGGACGGGACTTCCCTGCACGCTCTGGCACCAGTCAGCTTTCAGCCTATTTGAATATCGGGATCATTTCGATTCGCCAGTGTCTTCAAGCGCTATTCAGACAACAGCAGGGCCATTTTGAAATTCAATCCGATGGACAACAAAGCTGGTTAGACGAATTGTTGTGGCGAGAATTTTACCAACATATTCTGTTTGATTTTCCTCGTGTCTCAGGGCATTTACCCTTTAAGCAATCGACTCAGAATATCCCTTGGCGTGATGACCCAGCCGCTTTAGAAAAATGGCAGCAAGGTCAGACCGGCATTCCCATCATTGATGCAGGCATGCGACAAATGTTGGCAACAGGCTGGATGCATAATCGGGTAAGAATGATCTGCGCCATGTTCCTGAGCAAAAACCTGCTGATTGACTGGCGTAAAGGTGAGCAATGGTTTATGCAGCATCTGATTGATGGCGATCTTGCAGCCAACAATGGCGGATGGCAATGGTGTGCCTCGACAGGCACAGATTCCGCACCTTATTTCCGGATATTTAATCCAATTAGCCAATCACAAAAGTTCGATCCTGAGGGTGAATATATTCGAAAATGGGTGCCTGAGCTGGCCCAAATTGATAAAAAAATAATTCATGAACCTTATGCAAAAAATCATTCTTTAACATTAGATTATCCGCATCCAATGGTCGATTTAAAACTCAGCCGTACCCGTGCAATTGAAGCGTTTAAAGCCCATTTATCTTAGTTACATAAAATAAAATTTATTTAAAATACAAAGCTTTTCAATAAACAGTTAGACAGACTATACTGTATGTTACTGTTTATAAAATTATTTTACACAATCCATAACAGAAAGTTTATCGTCAAAACCGTAAAATAATGTTACCTTCATCACAAAAGACATTTATTAAAACTAAAAAATTATGCAGAAAAATCCGGCTTCAGCACTCGTCTTGTGGATTATCTCAGCCCATGTTTTTATGGGCATCGTCGCGTATGAGTGGTTACCAGCAAGTTATCGTGGCAGTTGGGTTTTCCTCCTCATCCTTTTGATCGCGGGCGCATTTTTAAATGTCGGTCTGGCCATCATACTTGGGTTAATCACCTTCATTGGGGTTGCAGTTTACTTCCTGCTCGACTTAGCCAATCAAACTTATGTCGAGCGTCAGCTGTTGTTATTGTTTGTACTGCCCATCACTCCGATTTTTTTAAGCGCCATTCGTCACAATATCCAGAATGCACTGAAAACCTTTCGCGCAATTCAAAGTTATGATCGTAATTATCAACATGATATTTTGCCACTGACGGCATTAAAACACTTTCAGGGCGAGTTAAAGAAGCTGCTTAAACTCACGCACAAAGATCACTACAAGATTATTACCACCCAGATCGACAATACCGTACTGATTCGGGAAATGCTCGGTGAAGATATCTGGAAAGAAACTCAGAATAAGATTATGGCAATTCTCTCGACCGAAAGAGATAGCGTCATTTACCATTTTATTAATGAAGAGCTGAGCCAGATTAAGAGTATCGTCATTCATGAACCTGTTGTTGAAGAAAATCAGATCTATCCTGTATTTATTCAGCAGCTTCAGGAACTCACTGTATTAAAGCTCAAAATTGAACAACATACTGAATATTTGGGCCCTCAAGATCAAGAGGTGCCTTAATGTCAGTACTGCTTAATATTTGTGGCTTGCTGGTGAGTACTGCAAACTTTCCAGATTCCACCATACAAGAGTTCTATCAGCAGTATTATCACTGTTCGATCCAGCCCGCACAAAATCAGGTCAACCCTCAAACTGAAACACCCAGAAATATAGCAGCCCTGTTCCCCCAACCAGCCACATGGTGGCCCGTGTTCACCTCAGATCAGCTTGAATCTGAAAGTTTTAAACGGCTCATTGATAAGGGAATAAAACCCGGCGTTATCCTGCCCAATGAATATTTTAGTGCGGTTAAATATTATAAAATCAAAAAAGCGGTGGATGAAGGTGCAATTCCTGTTGCCTTTTACCAAATGCAACATTCGAAATATTTTGCTGCCAAAGCCACCTTTTCAACAGCATTGGGATTAAGACCCCTCGCCGCCCTGATTGAAACTGGCTGGGATGAAAATCTGATTTCACAACCTGCGGGCAGCTATATCATCCAGTCCGATAGCCCGAACGAGCTACGTATCCCTGCGCGTAAAATTCAACATCATCAACATTATTTTTATCAGGCCATTAAAGATCCCTCACAAGCTTCGGGTTATCAGGTGGTGATTAACCCTCCAGCAGATATGCCTGTCAATAATATTGAATATCCACATCTAGGCATCTCATGGGACATCAATAATATTCAATACACCAGTACAGCAGACGGTGTAGAAACCAATATTTTGGGTTATTTACTGATTGCGTTGAGTACAGTCGTGATTCCACTAGACTATGTCTACTCAGCACAGTATCCAAGTTTGCTCAGTACCTTCGGTAGCTCTATTTCCTGGATCTCATTATTACTTGGCGGCGGATTGCTCCTGATTTTGATCATTTCCATCATTCGCAGGAGAAGAATAAATGCCCGCAATTGATATTCTTTTCCTGTTCGGTTTTCTAGGCATCTGGATCCCTCAAGCTTTTTGGGCATGGCTCAGTTATCAAGCCTGGAAATATTCGAAAAATGCAGCCAAAGAACTGGAAAATATGCCTGTTCCAGAACACTGGCCTGTATTAAGTGTCTTAATTCCAGCCTATAACGAAGGTGTGGTCATTGAAGATACCTTACATGCCATTGCACAACAGGATTATCCAGCCCATGCTTATGAAGTTTTACTGATTAATGACGGTTCCAAAGACAATACTTTAGAAATTGCAGAACGCATGGCAGAGATTTACTCTTGCATAAAAATCGTCAATGTACCCAAAGGAATGGGCGGAAAAGGAAAATCGCGCACACTGAATAATGGTTTGCCGCATGCCAAGGGTGAATTAATTGTGGTCTATGATGCAGACAGTACACCCGAACCCGACTGTGTGCGTTTATTGGCACAAACCTTACTGGCAGATAAAAAACTGGTTGCCGTCAACGGTAAAGTACGCACGCGTAACTGGCGTGACAGTATTCTGACCCGTTTCATTGCGATTGAATTTATTTTCTTTCAATGGATCTTCCAAGGTGGACGCTGGCAGCGTTTCGAGCTTTCTACCCTGATGGGAACCAATTATGTGATCTGGCGTGATGCGTTGGAAACACTGGGTGGTTTTGACGAAAAATCTCTGGTCGATGATACCGAGATGAGTTTCCGAATTTTTCTGGGTCAACGCCGCATTAAATGGGTACCTTATGCCGTCGGCTGGCAACAAGATCCGCCATCCTTAAGTGTCTTTGTTAAGCAACGTTCCCGTTGGACGCAAGGAAACTTTTATGTCACCAGTAAATATTTACCGATTGCGTTAAGAAAACCGTTCCCGATCGGGATCGAAATTTTTAACAATATTATGTGTTATGTCCTATTTGTGCCCGCACTGATCTGGAGTCACATTACTTTAACCCTTGGTTTACTGGGTATTGCCGGGATCACTGTTCCTGGCCCATTTACCTTACTTTGGGGCTTATCGTTCTGTTTATACGTCGCACAAATGTGGTTTACCTTATCCCTAGAAAGAGCCAAACCTCAACTATATTTCTTCTCGGTTTTATCTTATGTCACCTATTCACAGGTCTTTCTATTTATCGTGTTTAAAGCTGCCTACGACATGCTGAAAAATAAGATACAGGGAAATTCATTGCAGTGGTACAAAACTGAGCGCAGCAAGGAGAAAAAATAAATGAAAAAGAATCCATTACATCATCAGATTTTTAAAATACTGGTCGCAAGTGCAGCGCTTTCCTTGCCCGTGTTGGGCTCTGCTGACACACTGAATACCTGGACATTTGATAATATCAATACCTCCAACAAATACACAATTGAACCGCATTTCTTTTATGTGGGCAAAGGCTCAGAATGGCAAAACATTCAGTTTAGCAGTGAATATTCGACTGAACATTTCACCACTTTACTGGTGAAATTTGATGACAAACTGATTTATAACACCACTTTGAATGGTGATGGAACGCTGAACTTTAATATACCAGCGACCACGAGTGGTTTTCACCGCTTAGATTTCATCTTGCAACAATACTCGCCAACGACGTCTCCTGCGGCTGATCGCACCACCTTCTGTAGTGAAGATGTGGATCAGGTGACTTATCTTAGTAATTCAAAAATTGATTACATGCGTCATCGGCCAATTTATCGTTTAAAAGATTTACCTGATGCCTTGTTTAACCCACAAGTGGTGCGCCCTACGCCATTCGTTGGGGTGTTAAAATACAATCGGGCCAATATCAATGAAGCCTCTATGCTGGGGCGTTTAATCAGTGCATGGGGCTCAGTCACCCCGATCCAGTGGTATGAACAAAATGCACCAGAGAATCAGCCAGCCAACTTTTTTATTGAAATTGCAAAATCTGCAACGCCTTTACCCAACGGTACTTTAGTTCAAATCAGTGCTGAAAATGAGGTTCCGACGTTACGTATTCAATATGACAATCCGGAAAAGCTGGTCTCCGCTATTAACGGTTTATTAAATCCAAATTATTTACAGCAGCTCGATACCTCATCCACCTATCTGCCAAATAAACTGGCAGCGCCTGCTTGGGCACAGATCAAGCAAATTAAAACCCTTGCAGACTTAGGGATCAGCGATTTCCGTTTAAATCAGGCTGAAAAAAATCTATTCTTAAACTTCCCTGCGGTGTGGCAACCGACCGATATTCTACAAGGACAAATTGCCTTACGTGTCCAAAGTGGATTACTCGAAGGCTCAAACATTACCACATGGATCGATGGTGGCTTGGCAGGCAGTTTAAAAACGGCAGAGCTAGATTCTGATCCTGTGAACCGACAGTTTAACTATTTCGCTAAAACCATTTCCAATAACACCAACTTTAGCCTCAAGCTGGAAAACTCGGTCATTGTAAACTCACAATGTCTGCCGACCGCCAAAGGTTCTCTCTGGATTGATACGCAAAAATCAACCGTGAAACTGCCGCACAAACTCAAAAATGGGGTTGCTTCACTTTCCATGAGTTTTGCCACACATCCAACCATTGCGATTGATGAAAATCCGGGCAGTCTGGAAATTGCCATGACCATGAGTCAGGTGGCTAAAAAAATGCTGATGACCAATGATCCGATTCCTTTGAATCTGGTCAAGTTTGATCCAGCTAAACCTGAACTTTTAAATGTGCAAGTCAACCCGAATATATATCGTCAACAGGTATTGATGCATAAAGATATTCTTTATGCTCCAGCAACTGCACGTGGTTTTCTGGTAAGTTTCCACGACCAACGTTTCAATGTCATCACAGACTCGATTGCGGGCGCGCAGAACTTCACCAAGCTGTGGGATAAAATCCAGACAAATATTCCAAATAATGCCAGCAAAATCTTGGTGGCAGAAAATGGGCAAGTGTTTATTTTACAAAAAATTATTGTGGGTAATCAGAAAGCACCTTTAGTCCAGCAGTCATCATTCTTTATCTTGGTTGTTATAATCTCTGCTATCATGATTCTTGCAATTTTGCTCTGGTACTGGCGTAAACGACCGAATGCTAAAAATAAGGCAGATTAAATTTATACTTTTAAAAATTATTACATTATCCGCCTTATTCAGTTTAGGGGGTTGCATGCACTTCTTTCAGGCAGACGTGCAACCTCCCCAGATTGAAGGAATTTTTTGGCAACCCGATTTAGCCACCACCCCGCCTTCAGGTAACTGGAATTTACTTGGCGTTTCAACCTTTGTCCCGCAGTGGTCCACTGTACAATCCAAAGCCTGGTTCGATCATGACATGGGTTTTGAAAAATGGGATAAAACCCTCAACTTAAAACAGCTCAATCAGCAACCGTGGTCTCAACAAATCATTTTAGGGCTGGCGGGTGAATATGATGAAAAGCTTGCCCGTTCAAATGTTCTGCAACTGGCAGAAAACTCGAAACAGATCATTGAGAAAACCAAATCAATTCCATTAAAAGGTTATTACTTTCCTGTTGAAGCAGATCCGACATGGTTAGGTGTAGGTGTATTGGCACAAGCTTTAGCGACCTTACCTCAACCCGTCTGGGTCAGTATTTATAGTGCAGAGCAGTCTCCTGAACATCTGGATTCTTGGCTGAAAAGCTGGTTACCGCACAATACCCATGTATTTTTTCAAGATGGCGTCGGTGTAGGAACCCGCTCTCCCCAGCAGGCAAAAACTATTCTGGAAGATCTTCAAAAAGAGTTCGGTAAAGATAAGGTCGTGATTGTTTTAGAAGCTTTCCGTCCAGTAAAAGCAGGCCAGTTCCGCTCAGCTTATCCATGGGAAGTGATTGAGCAGCTTAAAGCCTATGAAGGACAGAAAGTTTATATTTTTGATGGCCCGCATTATATGAACCGTATTACCGTTTATGCCGTGGCTTTATGGTATAAACTGAAATACGGCTCAACTACCTGACCCTATTTGTAAGTGCGATTAGAAGCTTTTATAGAATACCAGTTCAGTGCGCGTGTTGTTATAGGTATCTGTTCCATCAGCTAAAGCATCTTTGAAATAACGTCCATATAAACGCTCAACACGTAGCTTTACTGGAACATAGTTAAAAGGCTGCCATGCAACACCCGCACCATATTCAAATAAGTTATTGTAATTTTCACCTTCTGAATCGGCCAAAGTATGTAGCTTGCCATAAGCTTGTACGGTACCCGCTTCACCACGATAGACATTAAAACCAGAGCGCAATCGTAAATCCGCAATAACGTTATAGTCTTCTCGTGAATAGCTTGCGACATTACCGTATAAATCAGTGAAATAATCATTCCAGATGGTACGTTGTTCCACCGCAGGATTGGCATACCATTCCTGATATCCCGTTACACCACCGACCACACTTTCACGGAACTTATCTCGATTACGATCAATAAGATCATAGCTGCCACCCACTTCTAAATAGGCACGAACAGGAATCGATAGCCAAGGCTGATAATTTGCACCAACACCGACGGTTACTGCATTTTCGTCGATAATCTCAGGACGTACCCCACCTTTCGATTTGGTATCACGGTTCAGGTTCACAAAGCCATATACCTGCGCCCGACCATTATCCAGATTTTTACCATATCGCATTTTCAATGGGAAAATGAAATCGTCATAACGCGACTCATAAGAAGGTGCAAAATAAATATCTTTAAACGTTGATGGTACGGCTGAAGCACTGAGATTCTGAACCGCTTGTTGTGCCTTGCTCGCCATTTCCGGATCAGATGAAGCTGATAAATCTTTAAAGATCACCAACGCTTCTTTATTTCTTTTTTGCTGGTTGAGTAAATACGCTTCCTGCAATTTCAATTGTTCATCCTGCGGTGCAAGCTGTTCTGCTTTACGCACACTCTGGATCGCTTCATTTTGCTTGTTCAAACGAATTTGTAAATAGGTCAGGCTCTTCCAGACTTTAATATCTTGTGGTGTGAGTTGCCCCAATTCAATCAGGATTTTTTCAGCTTCTTCTGGCTGGCTTTGTTCAATTTTATAAAATTTATCCCAACGATCATAAATCGGATTACCGGGTTTATATGCCGCATCCCCTTCTTTCACAAAGTCAGGCTCAGCACTCACCGCCTGTTGTACAGGTACGATTAGACCTAAAAGTAATAGTGTATGACTCAGCAGCTTATTTTTGGAATTGTTCATCGCAAATCTCAACTAAAAATATTCACAATATGGTCTATCGCAAGAAGGCTTAATTAGCATTTAAAATGTTAAATTGTTCACATATTATAACTAAATCATCGTTATGCTATCGTTAAAATAAGTTAATTTATAATAGATTAAGTTTATGAATCAACAATAGAATTTTACAAGCAATTGAACTGTTATAGAACTAGACGCGAACAAATTAAATTGATTTAAAAGAGCAAAATTATGTCTTTTTCACAACATGCAGAACCACATGTGATACAACGTTCAGGCTGGCTCCGTGCGGCTGTGTTAGGTGCCAATGATGGCATTATTTCTGTTACCAGCCTGCTTATGGGGATGGCAGCCAGTGGTGCAAGTTCTCACACCTTATTGATTACCTGCATCGCTGGGCTAATCTCGGGCGCAACGTCTATGGCCGCAGGTGAATATATCTCGGTCAAGTCTCAAGAAGATATTGAAAAATCGGACCTGAGATTTGAAGCACGTGAACTGGAAAAAAATCCTCATGCAGAATTAACAGAACTGACCCAAATCTATATCTCACGCGGTTTAAATCCTGAGCTTGCTCATGAAGTTGCTAAACAACTCACTGCACATGATGCACTTGGTGCGCATGCACGAGATGAGATCGGCATTCATGAAAATACTGCCGCCAATCCTGTTCAGGCCGCGCTGTCTTCTGCCGCCTCTTTCTCTTGTGGTGCAGCCTTGCCTATGTTGGCAATCTTGCTCAGTCCAGACACATGGATCGCACAGGCTGTGTTAATCACAGGAATTATTTCACTAGCTTTATTGGGTGCATTGTCGAGTTACTTTGCGCATACCTCCATGCTTAAAGGCAGCCTGCGCATTACCTTATGGGGCATCTTGGCAATGCTATTTTCCAGCTGGGTGGGTTCCTTATTTAATGTGACTCCAATCTAAGCCAACATGCTGTCATTCTGAAAATAGCGTCTATATTCAATAATTAAATAGCGATTATTATTTGCAAGCCTTTTTGTTTTTACGTTAAGGTGATTAAAAATGCAGTGAGTCATCCACCATGTCAATTTTAGAATTATTAGAAATAAAACATCCGATTTTACTTGCGCCGATGGCTGGGGTTTCTACACCTGAACTTGCTGCTCAAGTATCAAATCAAGGTGCATTCGGTTCTTTAGGTCTCGGTGCCAATACGCCTGAAGCAGCCAAAGTACAAATCTTAAAGACACAAGAACTAACTGATCACCCTTTTCAGGTGAACTTCTTTTGTCATCAATCAGAACAGCTCAATCCTGAAACTGCCCAACAATGGATTGAGCATCTTCGTCCCCAATTTGAGAAATTTGCTGCAGAAGCCCCGACCCAGCTCAACTGTATTTATCCCAGCTTTTTAGACAATGATGACTTTCTCAATGTGGTGCTTGAAACACGTCCCAAAGCAGTCAGTTTTCATTTTGGTATCCCACACCCGTATCAGATTCAGGCTTTAAAACAAGCTGGCATCATGACCATGGTGTCTGCAACCAATCTACTTGAAGCTCAAGCGATTGAAGCGGCAGGTATTGATATTATTATCGCGCAAGGCATTGAGGCAGGTGGGCATCGCGGGATTTTCAATCAGCATTTTGATGCTGCGATTAAAACCATCGATCTGGTGCAACTCATTACAAAACACTGCAACCTGCCCGTAATTGCAGCAGGCGGCATCATGAATGGTGAACATGCCAAAGACATGCTTAAACACGGTGCTGCAGCAGTACAATTAGGGACAGCGTTTGTACAATGTAAAAGTTCCAGTGCCAATGCTGCCTACCGCAAGGCATTATTTAATCAAACCATCACTCAGATTAGTGCCAGTCTTTCAGGCCGACCCGCACGTGGTTTAATTGGCACGTGGCATACACAGATCGACGCTCCAAATCGCCCTCAAGTGCCTGCCTATCCATATACCTATGATCTGGCAAAGCAATTGATGAGTATCGCCAGTGCTCAAAATGACTTTAGTTATGGTGCTTTCTGGGCAGGCAGCAATGTCAGTCAAATTCGAGAACTGGAAGCGGCCGATCTAGTCAATCAACTGGTATTGGAAATAAAAACTAATTAAATTTTACTAAAAAGCCGACCATAATCGGTCGGCTTTTTGTAGATCACTTTATTTGATCGCCTCAAGTAAAGTGTGTTGGGCATTATGCGGTGCTTCACCTTCCATCGGTCGCGCACGTTCCCATACGCCATCTCCTTGTAGCAACCAGGCTTGCTGATTGTCTTTGAGGTAATTCAATAAACCCAGTTGGTAAATACGCTTTTTCAAGGCTGGATCTTCAATTGGGAAACACGCTTCAACACGGTTAAACAGATTACGATCCATCCAGTCAGCACTTGAACCGTATATACGTGGGTTACCATTATTGCTGAAATAATAAACCCGCGTATGTTCAAGGAAACGTCCAACGATCGAACGCACACGAATATTTTCTGACAAGTTTGGTAAGCCCGGACGTAAACAGCAAATTGAACGAATAATCAGGTCAACCTGCACGCCCGCTTGCGAAGCTTCATACAGTTTATTAATCAGTTGAACTTCCGTTAAGGCATTCACTTTAATAATAATTTGTGCAGGTTTGCCTGCTTTGGCATTGGCAATTTCGTCATCAATATAATTGATCAACTGGGCATGCAAGGTGAATGGCGCATGAAGCAACTTTTTCGGCTTCGCCATTTTACCCATCCCCGTCAATTCCTGAAAGATACGATGCACATCTTCACACAGATCTTTATCGGTGGTCATGAGGCCATAATCGGTATAAATACGTGCGTTGGTGGCGTGGTAGTTCCCCGTACCTAAATGCACATAACGCACCAGTTTATTATTTTCACGGCGCACCACCAGAATCATTTTGGCATGCGTTTTATAACCCACGATACCATATACCACTACGGCGCCGGCTTCTTGCAATACGTTCGCCACTTCAATATTAGATTCTTCATCAAAACGGGCACGTAACTCAATTACTGCCGTGACTTCCTTACCATTACGTGCAGCTTCGGCAAGCACTTGCACGATTTCTGAATCGGCTCCACTACGATAAAGCGTTTGCTTGATGGCCAGCACTTGCGGATCACGTGCAGCTTCACGCAACAACTGAATCACAGGTGCAAAAGATTCAAATGGATGATGTAATAAAATGTCCTGTTTCTGCATTGCTGCAAAAATACTTTCAGACTTTTTAAAAGCTTTTGGAATCACAGGTGTGTGTGAGTCATAACGTAAATGCGGACGTTTGAAATTTGATAATAAACGCGCCAAATTTACAGGTCCATCTACGCGATAGAGTTGTTCTTCATTTAGATCAAACTCATTGAGCAAATATTCATAAATGTGCTTTGGACAGTTATGGGTTACTTCCAGACGTACTGCACGGCCAAAACGACGAGAACTCAACTCACCTTTTAACGCTTTTGCCAGATCTTCAACATCTTCGTTTAGCGCTAAATCGGCATTACGGGTGACACGGAATTGATGGCAACCCGTTGCTGTCATGCCAGGGAACAGATCAGAGATATGTTCATGAATAATTGCCGAGAGCATAACATGGTGTTCTTTACCATCAGTCAATGCATCTGGCAAACGAACCACACGCGGTAATGAACGCGGTGCAGGTACAACCGCCAAATCAATTTGACGACCAAAGGCATCTTTCCCTTCTAGCGTCACAATAAAGTTCAGGCTTTTATTCACCAGTCGTGGAAATGGATGCGCAGGATCCAGACTGATTGGTGTAAGCACAGGTGCCACCTGTTCATTAAAATATTTTTTAACCCATGCCGATTGTGCAGGTGTCAATTCACCACGACGTAAGAAGCAAATATCTTCTTCACGTAATTTCGGCAAAATTTCTTCATTTAAAATTCGGTACTGACGTTCAATTGCCGCATGTGTTGTTTTTGAAATCTGCTCTAAAACCTGCTTTGGCGTCAAACCATCTGGAGTGCGGCTTTCATTGCCCAAAGTCAGTTGTTCCATCATTCCCGCAACACGGATCTCAAAGAATTCGTCCAGATTACGTGAAAAGATCAAAAGGAAGTTCATCCGCTCTAATAATGGATGAAGTGGATCGACAGCCTGTTCCAGTACGCGTAGATGAAAATCGAGAATCGAAAGCTCACGATTTATATAACGATCATTGTAACTGTATTCTATTGGCGTTGTTGTCGTCACTGCAGTATTCATACCCAACCTTGTTGCTTTATCATTCATCAAGTGATGATTTAAGTATGCTGCAAAATTATGTCAATTTGGTAAAAAAGCCCAAAATATTGGGCTTTTTTTTGAAATTTGTCGAATTATTGCGGAAGTTGTATCCCATTCATATATTTTAAGATCACCCGCTTGCGATATTGCAGCTTACGGTCATTGCGGTTGTCTTGATAATACTTTGGATTTGGCAACAATGCGGCTAAAAATGCAGCCTGCTCTCGGGTTAAACTTTTAGAACTTTTGCCATAATAAAATTGAGCTGCTGCTTCAACACCATAAATGTTTTGACCAAACTCAACCGAGTTCATATAGACTTCCAGAATGCGTCGTTTTGACCACATCCGCTCCATCATCCATGTCGCTACAGCTTCCTGCCCCTTGCGGATGAAAGAACGTTTATTATAAAGAAACAGGTTTTTTGCCAGCTGTTGTGAAATCGTTGAACCACCCGCAACCAGTTCACCTTTTTTGCTATTGCGCTCCAGTGCAAACTGGATCCCCGCCCAGTCAAAGCCATGATGATGAATAAACTTGGCATCTTCGCCCGCTAAAATTGCGCGTTTGAAGTTATCACTAATATTGTCATAGTCACGCCATTCCTGCTTGATCGGTTTAAAGTCGGTAAAGTAATCCCAACGCATAAACATGGTCGTATTCACTGGATGGGTTCGCCACCAGACCAGACTACTAAAAATCCAGAGCTGGATCAGTAGAATGACGCCAATAATCAACATTACTGCGCGTGCTAAAAAGGCTTTCATTAAAGTGCATCACTCCATCATGCAATGAATTCATGCTAAGCTATTTTTTATATCAATAACTAGCGTAAACATATGACTGAAACGACTCCACCACAAATCAATCAAAAATTGCAAATACAAACATGGTGGTTTACTGCATTGTTAATCGCAGTCAATGTCGGATTATTTGGCTGGCAAATTCTTTCAGGGGTGAATATTACCGACCCTGCCCCTGTTGATGCAATCGCTTGGGGAGCAGATTTTACACCGCTCACCTTTACTGGGCAGGCAGAACGCTTGTTCACCAGTATGTTTTTTCACTTTGGCCTGATCCATTTAATGTTAAATATGTGGGCGCTGTATATCTTTGGCAGTGTGGCAGAACAATTATTTGGCCGAAGCTATTATATCGGTTTGTATTTTTTGGCTGGTCTCATGGGCAGTGTCTTGTCCAGTTATCTGAGTATCCGTGATGGCTACGAACTTTTACAACATTTTGATCCAAAATTACTCCCGCATATCAGTGCAGGTGCTTCAGGTGCCGTGATGGGGCTGGGTGCAGCACTCACCGTCATTTCCCTGTTTCCACCTTTGCCACAGCAACGCTTCTTGCTGGATAAAAAATCATTATTAATGATTATGGCAATTAACCTTGTCTTCGGTTTTACCGTTTCAGGGATTAATAATGCCGCACATATTGGTGGCATGATCATGGGTACATTGCTAGCCGTGACATGGTCTTTCAGCCAGAAAACACCAAGAAATGCACTGGCTCAAGTCATTGCCTTAATGATTGGTGCCTTACTGCTCAGCGCATTCTATTTTTATTGCACAGAATTAAGCATAGGACTCAATCCTCTCTGGAATGAAATCCTGCGTCAGAACCAGCTTACTTTTTAAGACTGGTTCATTTCTCTTAAACTTTGTAAGGGCGGAATATCGCATAAGTAACTTAAGCGATAGCGCCCGATCAAGGTACAAATCAGCATCATGCTCAACGGTAGAATCAACCAGATCTCAGCATGCCACTGAATGGCCATTTGCATCTTGTAACTGGCAATCGCGCTGATCACCTCTGCAAACAGACAGGCCACGACACCCGCCAACAGACCGATAAAACCAATCTCCAGACTGAGCATACGTTTTAATTTATTCTTGGCAACGCCAAATGAACGCAATAAAGCCACCTCTTTACGTCGCTCATCCATCAGTACATTTAAACAGGCAATCAGTACCAGTACACCCGATAAACCGACCAGCATGGCTAGAACCGTGATAATCTGCACCAGTACATTGACCAGACGTTTCACCTCTTCCAGAATACGCCCGATATCAATAAATACCGTGTTGGAAAATTGCTGAATCAATTGCACCATTTTCGGCTGATCCGCTGGCGGAACATAGAAGCTTCCTAAATAACTGCCCGCATTCTCATCCATAGTTTTGGGTGAAAAAATAAAGAAGAAATTAGGACTAAAACTTTCCCATTCCACGCTACGCAGATTGATGACGGTCGCATTCATTGGCCCTTCGGGTAAGCTAAAACTGAGTTGATCCCCAATCTTGATTCCGAGTTCAGTGGCCAGTTTTGCTTCCACAGACACCTGCCCGATCTGGGTAAAATGGGAACTGCCCTGCGTAATCACATTATCTTTCGGATACACTGCGGCTTGAGTCAGATTCAGCTCTCGACGCAACGAATTATTTTGCTTTACCAGTTCTGCTGCAAAAGGCTGACCATTTTTGGCAACCAGTCGGCCTCGAATATTCGGATAAAGTGGAGTAGTCTGCCATTTATTTTGCTCAAGCTGCTGTTTCAACTGAGGCATATCAAACGGCGGTAGGCCATAAACAAATTGATTCGGTGTCCCTTCTGGCAATTGTTGCTGCCAACGCTCCAATAAATCTGTTCTTAATACACTCAATACCGTAATCAAGCTCAGGCCCAAAGCGAGGGCTGTAATCTGTAAAGCAGTTTGATGTGGAATTCGTACATAGGCTGATACAGGATGTTTGAGCTGCTTAATCGCTTTTAACAGCAACCAGATCACGGCAAAAAGCGTCGCACATAAAATCAAGATCGCGGCCAACACCCATAGGCTTAATTGTAAATTATCACTGAGCACCAAACTAAAAATCACCAGACTGGCAATACCGACTGCAAACATGGCGAAATACGACTTACGTGAACGCTCCTGCTGACGGATCACCCGAATCGGCGGTGTATTTAATAACTCCCAGATACTTGGCAAGATAAAACCAATCAGCACCATCACACTGGTAAAAATGGCGACAGGCAAGGCAAACAGCAAATCAGCCAGCGCAAAGCTTAATTGTAATTGTGGAATCAGCTGCAACATCAACTGCAATAAACCATAACCTAATGCAATACCGATCAGACTACCCAGCACAATCGATAAAGCACTGACAATTCCAAGCAAGGCCAGATAAGCCAGCAAAATCTGTCTCTTACTTGCCCCCAGACAACGCATCAGGGCAATATGATCCTGATTCTGTTGCACATAACGTTGACTGGTCAATGCAATCGCAATACCACACAGCAGAATGGTTAACAAATTGGCAAGCTGTAAAAAAGTATCCAGATTTTCAATCGGTTTCATTAAGCGCGTATTGGATTGGCTGGCATCGCGTAACTTCAACGAACCTTGTTCGCCCTCGCCCAACTGCTGATCACTCGGTTGCTCGAGCGTCTTTTCATGCTGTGTTTGCTGCCTGAAGATTTTTTTAAATGCCTTGATCTGTTCAGGCGGCCCTGCCATCAATAACCGATATTCAATCCGGCTACCCACTTGAACGGCATTGGTTTTGGCAATATCTGCCTGATGGATAATCACTGTCGGTGAAAATCCTGAAAAGCCAAGCTCCTGATTAGAATCATGTTCAATGATCCCCGTCACTTTAAACTGCCCATCCGCAATCGCAACCTGATCCCCCACTTTCGCCTGTAGAAGATCAGCTGCACGAGGACTTAGCCAGACCTGTCCAGTTTGAATGCCTTGTGACTTAGGCTGAATTTCAAGTTCCCCCCGTAATGGAAAATGCGCATCAACGGCTTTCACATTGACCATCACAAACTGATCCGAGGTATGTGCCATCGAACTAAACACGGTCACAGCGGCCTGTTGCAAATCCAGTTTTTGTGCTTGCTGTAACCACTCGGTCTGAATTGGATCTTGATCGTATAACACCAGATCCGCAGCCAACATTTCAGCAGCCTGTAGGGTCACGGCATTTTGTACTTGGGTATTACTGAACTTGAGTGCTGTGGTGGCACTAATTGCTAAAGAAAGTGCAATGATTAATAAATACAATCCACCCGTACGGAAACTTTGCAGCAACAGCGGCTTGAGAACTGAACTCATAAGCCCACCTCAAGCTTTACAATTTCCTGAATCTGACCATCAGCCAGTTTGACATGACGTTGACATAAAGCAGCCAGATTCTGATCATGCGTCACCAGAACCAAAGTTGTTCCTAATTCTTTATTAAGCTCAAATAATAGCTGTTCAATTTCTTCAGCCGTTTGCCCATCCAGATTACCCGTGGGTTCATCGGCAAAAATAATTTTCGGCTCTGCAATCAATGCTCTGGCAATCGCAACACGCTGCTGCTCCCCACCAGAAAGCACTTTCGGTGTTTGCTGGGCCTGACGTACCAGCCCAACTCGCTCTAACCATGCCAATGCTTTTTGTTCTGCCTGCTTGAAATTAAAATCAGGCTGTAAGCGCAATGGCAACATGACATTTTCCAGTGCACTGAGCTGCGGCAATAGCTGAAAAGACTGAAATACAAAGCCGATATTTTCCAGACGGACCTGCGCGCACTGTTCTTCAGACAATGTATGCACCGCCTGTCCACACACCCATAACTCCCCAGCACTGGGACGATCAAGTGTTGCCAAAATCCCCAACAAGGTCGATTTTCCTGAACCTGACCGACCTGTAATGGCAATCTGTTCACCTTGATAAATTTCCAAATCGATATCTTTTAAAATCGTTAAACTTTGCTGATTAATTTGAATATTTTGTGTAACTTTTTGGGCAGAAATAATCGGTTGTGGCATGATGTCACGTATCCTTTAGGACAAATTTGAAGTGCAATGCAAATATCTAAAGTTATCTTGTCAGTATCTAAAACGCTTGCAATGATCAGTGTCTGTTTGATCCCGACACTGGTTTCAGCAAAGACTATTTTGATTTTGGGTGATAGCCTGAGCGCAGGTTATGGCATAGATGCAAAACAAGGTTGGGTTCACTTATTACAACAACGTTTAGACCAACAGTATCCGAAACAGCACAAGGTGGTCAATGCAAGTGTCAGTGGAGAAACCACCAGTGGTGCGCTGGCAAGACTGCCAAAATTATTGCAAACCTATCGGCCAGAAGTGGTGGTGATTGAACTGGGTGGCAATGATGGCTTACGCGGTCAGCCTCCACAAATGATTCAAAAAAATCTTGCCCAACTGGTGCAGCTGAGTCAGAAGCAGAAAGCCCATGTTTTACTGTTTGGGATGAAAATACCGCCTAACTACGGCACAGCCTATAGCAAGGCTTTTGAAAATAATTACAAGGTGATCAGCCAGCAATATAAAGTGAAATTATTGCCTTTCTTTCTTGAGGGCGTTGCGGGACAAAAACACTTGATTCAGAACGATCAAATTCATCCAAATGCAAAAGCACAGCCGATGATGCTGAATCTGGCGTATCCTTATATTAAAGGCGCGTTATAAACTGCGCCTTCAACTGATCTTTTTCTTAAAATAAACCACACGTTCAGTTTCCTGAAAACCCAGCGCGCGATGCATGGCATGACTGATCGTATTATCAATTGCTGCATCTGAAGCAAATTCGGTACAGGAAAATTGCTTTGCCCAGTCTTCTACTTGCTGCACCAAAGTGGTAGCAACACCTGAACGTCGATATTCAGGCAAGACATAAATGCCTTCCAGAAAAGCCACAGGTGAAGTTTGTGTTCCATTTACATATTCATATCGAATCGACGCTTCCAGCATCGCAATTGCTTGCTGCTGATCGTTATAACTTAATACTTGCAAAGTATGTTTTTGTTCAAGTAGCTGCCGCATTTCCAGTAAATGCGCGTCTTCATGATCAGGCCAGAGTAATATTCTTAATTGCAGCCAGTCGGCTAATAACGGCTCGGTTACAGGCATGATTTTCATATCGATTATGCCCTTTTGCTTCACTTATTTTTCTAATTCAATAAAAAATTAAAATTTATGCTTCCAACAGCGAAATTAAGGCGAGTTAAAACCCGCCCTGATTCTTAGAAATCAAAAAAAGAAACTTCACCTGTTTCTAGCGAATATTCTGCACCAACGACAATCATTTTGCCCTTTTCAATCAGGCTTTCCAGCACAGCAGAGCCATGACGGAGCTGATTCACAGAAGCAAATACATTTGAACGTACCGCATGCGCAGACAATTTTTTCAAATCATTTTTGAGTTCGGTTTGCATCAAGATTTCAACCGACGGACGGACACGGTTTACGATCGACATTAAATTCGATGAAGGCGGCTGATCAGGGTTCATCAAGGTATCAATCGTGGCTTGAATCGCACCACAATGACTATGACCCAGTACCACCACAACAGCACAATCATAACGCTCTGCTGCAAATTCAACACTGCCGACCTGTGAAGGCGCCACAATATTGCCTGCCACACGAATCACGAACAAGTCACCCAAGCCTTGGTCAAAAACCATTTCAGCAGGTACACGTGAATCAGAACAGCCTAAAACAATTGCAAAAGGATTTTGATCACTTGCCATCTCGGCACGTTCTTGGTGAGATAACAATCTTTGTTGAACTGCCTCTCCTTTTACAAAACGGGCATTACCAGCTTTTAAACGTTCTAATGCTTCTTGTGCGGTGAGCATGTGTGTATCCATGTGTGATTGACCTAAGGCAACAGTTTAATGTGCGCCCGTTTGAAAGTCACTGACAAAAATAGAAACGATCAGCATACTTGCTAATCTTTTGAACCGTAAAATAGCGGAAAATTGCTGATTTCATTGGCAAGAATTTCCATACATCTGTAGATTATGCAAATGACTCGCGTCGTCTCTTCCTCAATAATCAATTGGTTTAAAAATAGATCAAGGATTGAACAACGATGATAAATACCCGACTTACCCAACCTTTTCGTCAGGCTTTGGGCGCTGCTTTACTGGCGTGTAGCTTAAGCACACTAGCAGTGAGTACAACTCAAGCTGCCGAAATAGAAATGAATTTTCAAAACCTGTTGCAACAAGAGCGTGCATGGGCTGGCTTACAAACCAAGACCTTAAAAGTAGGTGACATCACCTGGTCGTATAGTGAAGGCGGTCAAGCGGGTAAGCCAATCGTCATTTTAATTCATGGTCTTGCAGGCAGTCGTGACAACTGGAACCGTGTTGCACGCGCCCTCACGGCAAACTACCACGTCATCATTCCTGATTTACCCGCCAGTGGTGAAACATTAGTACCTAAAGATTTTGACTATTCTGTTCCGAATGTCACAGAGAAATTACGCCGTTTTGTAGAAGCTGCCAATCTGACAGGCCCAGCGCATGTTGCCGGTCATTCACTGGGTGGTTCTATTGCCATGCTCTATGCAGGCCAATATCCTTTTGAAACCAAAAGTCTTTTCCTGATTGATGCGGCGGGCGTCTATAAGGCAGCGACCACGCCTTATTTAAAAGATCCAAATCAGGTGAAAAACATGATTGTGAGCAAGAAAGGAGATTTCAATTTCCTGATGCAACAAGCCATGTTTACTCCGCCATTCATTCCAAAAGAAATTGCTCAGGCGCAAGAAAAAATGATGATTGGTCAGGTTGAGCAAACCCAGAAAATGGTCGATCAAGTCATTGCCTTAAATAAGCTTTATACGCCTGATTCATTTGCCTTGCTGGCAAGATCGATTGATGCTCCGACCCTGATTTTATGGGGTAAGCAGGATAAAATCGTCAATGTTGAAGTCGTCCCTGAATTAAAAGCATTACTGAAAAATGCCCAGACACCTGTCATTCTGGACAATGTCGGTCATATGCCAATTCTGGAAGCAGATCAACTCGTGGTTCAGCAATATCTACCTTTCCTCAGCAAGATTCAGACACAAAAACCTGCTGCGGCTCCAGCGCAATAAACTTAATTTAACGATTTGAGAATTTATGTCTAAACATCCAATGATAGAACAACTGATTGATGCACAGCTCGACTTTCTTGAGCATGAGTTTGTACAGCCAGACACCATTCAATCGGAATTTAAACAGTTCTATCATTGGTTGCGTTTACAGCCGTTACAGCAGATCTGGTCTTTTGAACAGATTTTCAACCTGATCGAAAAACAGATTCTTGTAACACCCGCAAGTGCATTTCTGGTTGAGCAGATTGCAGAACATATTCGTTTTGCCCTGATTCACCCGATTAATGACCAGACCACCATTGAAGATGTTATTCCTGTTCTTACTGTAGATTCGATTGCCCAGTATGTTGCCAGTAAAAGTGGACACCGCCAGCGTTTAATTAAAACCGTGGTGAATAATCCCGCGTTCTCTGCATTGATTACCCAGTTAATCCAGCACTCGATTCAGGATTATCTGGATAATTCCGTCATGTCGAAACGCGTCCCAGGTGTCGGACATTTTATGAAAATGGGCAAATCTGTTTTAGAAACAGTAACAGATTCCAATCTGAACGAAACCATTGCGCATTATTTACAAAAGAATATTTTAAAAATCAGTCAAATGAGTGAGAGAGTGCTGAATCAGCATTTTAATGATGACAAGCTCTATCATTTTCAGGCCAATCTCTGGCATAAAATTAAAGTCATGCCCTTATCGGTATTGCGTAATTATGTAGAAGTACAGGACTTACCAAGAACCGTCGAGATGGGACATGAGATTTGGGATCATATTCGTCAAACGCCCTATCTAAAACAACAAGTACATGATGGTGTGTATGCATGGTATGCACGTAATCAGGAACGGACTTTTGATCTTTTATTACGTGATCTGAATATTGATGAAGCCCTGATTGAAAATGAACTCAGCCATTTACTTGCGCCTGTACTGCAACAGGTGATCGAAACAGGTTATTTGCGTGAGCGTGCTCGCGTATATTTAGAGAAGTTTTATTATTCGGAACAAGTGGCGCATATCTTAAAAGTAGAAGGATAAGGCTTTGCAACCCTACCCTTCAATTTCAATTGATGTCTTAGAAACTATAAGTCACACCAAGATTATAACGGCGACCATCTAACACATAGTTATAGGTCGCAGTATCAATCTCCTTATCAAATAGATTGTAGATCCCTGCGGCAACTGCAATATTTTGCGTTGGCTTATAATTTACCCCAACATCTACCATCGTATAAGCAGGTTTACCTTTTGCCATAGCAGTACGGCTTAAGTAATCCGATGTCTTACTACGGTAATTCACACGTCCCCAGCTTGAGAACTGATCGCTAATTTCCCAGTCTGCGGTTGTATTGAACATATGTTTAGGCATTTCATTTAAAGGCTTGCCTTTATTCGCGCCACTCTTTTGTTCAGTATCCGTGAAGGTGTAATTCGCACTCAAGTTCACATTTGGTAAGACTTTCCAGCCAAATGTTGCTTCTGCACCACGCATATTGGCTTTATCAACGTTCTCACGAAGGCTGACAAAGTCAAACTTCTCACCCAACCAGTCACAGCCCATTGACCCAGATGCCCCCTGACAGGTTCTGATTTCAGTGATCTTGTCTTTAAACTCACTATTGAATAACGTAAGACCTGCAGTCAGGTTATCCAGATTGTCCCAGTTAAAGGACATTTCATAGTTCACACTTTTTTCAGGCTTTAGGTTCGGATTACCCACAATCACGCCTTTACTTTGTCCACCGCCTGTTGCCTGCCCCCATTCAGCAACGGTTGCACGTAAGGCCGGTGTTTTATAACCTGTTGAAACACCGCCTTTAATCACCCAATTATCGTTTAAACCCCATACCCCATAGACTTTCGGGCTCCAGTGATCACCAAATTTTTCATCTTTATCTAAACGTAGTGAACTGGTTAAAGTGAAGTCATCAACAATATTCCATGCATTTTCAGCGAATAATGCCCAGCTATAACGGTCAAGATTGGAAACCGGTTTCGCTCCACCAACACTTAACTGGTTGCCTTTGTCATCTAATTCTTCTTTGAGGTACATCCCGCCAAAACTCAGACTCTGACGATCAAAGTTAATTTTATTAATGGTATTAAATGTGGTGTTGGTTGCTTCCATATTACGTGACGGGTTTTCATTTTCTTCACGTTGAATATAAGAATGGGTTTCCACTGCACCAATTTTTCCACGATGCGTCAAACTATATTCAGTACGGTAGTAATCTGCGAGCGAGTTCACTGGTGGTTTTTTGCCAGTTTGTACAGGTGAAATACTTTTGCCCACAGTTGCATCACGATTTTGAATCGAGCGTTGATATTCCAGATCAATGGTGTGATCATCATTGGGAGTCAGGCTAAATGCAGCTCCACCCGCACGAATTTTTTGCTTGCTGTAACCACCATAGATTTCATCTTCATCACGTTGAGAATATAGGCCGTTGGCTTTAAATGATAAAAGATTGGCGATCAAAGGACCTGCAATATAAGCATTGGTTTGATATTGATTACCTGAGTCAGAATTTTCCTGCAACGTGGTATCAAGCTTGATAGAACCCGTCCACTCAGTTACATTTTTCTTGGTAATGATGTTGATGACACCGCCCATTGCATCTGAACCATATAAGCCAGACATTGGTCCACGGATCACTTCAATGCGTTCAATCGCACCAATATTCGGTAACCAGCCTTGTTCAATACCTGAGTTATCGCTATTTGGGCGTACCGAACGTGTATTTACTTTTTTACCATCGACCATGATAACCGTATACGCACTGCCCATACCGCGGATACTGATATCACTTGAGCTCCCCCCTCCTGTTACCACCACCCCAGGTACATCTTTTAAAGCATCGGTTACATCGCGATATGCCTTTTTATTAATTTCTTCTTGTGTAAGTACAGAAATAGATGCTGCTGCTTTCTTAATGTCCTGTTCAAAGCCACTTGCTGTGACAACAATCTTTTCCAGTTGTACAGTATCTTTATTCGATTGGATTTCTGCTGCATGTGCAAGCGCCATCATACCGCCCAATACGGAAATAGTGAGAAGTGATTGACGTGCTATTTTGTTGGACATATTGCTACCCGATTCAGAAAGAACTTAAAAATTGCTTAAAATTTATGGGAATTCTAACAAAAAACAAATAAAACTCAATAAAAATGATAATTATTATTATTTATATATTCATTTTACATTCATAATTGGATGGCTATACGTTTTTGGAGAATAATTTAACTTTTGAACGCTTAGTCAAAAAAATTAATAATAAATAACTAATTTTATTAAAAATAATAATATTTAATTTAATAAAAAATCTGAAGTGTCAGCCTACATGCTTCTCTAGCGCTCTTTGTAATCAGCAACTGAATAAGGATGTACAAATTTTTAGACATTTTATGCTTTAGATCAGGTTTTTAAAATTATGATACTTTTCCAGTATTTTTTATAATTGTTACATCCATTCGTTGCTTGAGCAAGTTGAAAAGATCTACAGAAGTATAGACTCTGTTTCAACTTGCTTATAGCATCGTTACTTAAGCTGGAATTTGCTGGGTAATGCAGTGAATATTTCCCCCACCCAGTAAGATTTCTCGCGCTGGCACCCCTGTGATGAGATAATCTGGATACATCTGCTGGAACAATGCTTTTGCCTGTTCATCAGTACGTTCATCCAGTAATGGAAAAATAATCTGCTGATTGCTGATCAAATAATTCACATAAGAACCCGCCAAACGATTTCCTTCAAAACGTTCAATCGCATTACCTTTATCAATATCAACTGTCTCATTTCCACTGGCATAGAGTGGGCCTGGAGATGGTAACTTCCATACTTTCAATTGGCGACCTTTCGCATCTTTCGTATTTTCAAGCACTTTCAATGCAGCTTGTGAACGTGCGTATTGCGGATCATCGATATCATCTGTCCAGTGCAATGCAACTTCACCCGGACGAACGAAACAGCACATATTGTCGACATGCCCATCGGTTTCATCATTAAATACACCTTGGGGCAGCCAGATAAAAGTCGTTACCCCGAGACATTCTTGCAGAATGTTTTCAATCTGAGTCTGAGACAGATGTGGATTTCGATTTGGATTGAGCAAACATTCTGCTGTAGTCAATAACGTCCCTTCTCCATCGACATGAATTGCGCCGCCCTCTAAGATCAGCGGCGTCGAGTACGTCTCAATGCCATGCTGAGCAGCTATTTTGCCTGCAATCAACTGATCCTGATCCCATGGGAAATACAATCCACCATTTTCCCCACCCCATGCATTAAACACCCAATTAATGGCTTTTTTCTGACCTTGCACATTCTTGACAATGGTTGGCCCCGTATCACGTGTCCATGCATCATCACTTTCCATTTCAACCAGAGTCACCTGTGTAGGCATAACCTGACCTGCTTTTTCCATTTCAGCTTGAGGAACAGCCATAAATACTGGCGTTTTCTGAGCAATTGCAGCCGCAACCTGTGCAAAAGCCTGTTGTGCAGGCGCACCATTTCCACGCCAGTTATCTGTACGATAAGGCCAGATCATCCATACAGCTTCTTGTGCAGACCACTCGCCGGGCATGCTAAAACCTTGCTGATTTGGGGTTGTCGCATTCTGTTCCATATATTTTGTCTCCATATTTTCAAATTTTTAGAAATCAAATCTTCAATTATCAAATCAATTGATTAAAACGGTTTAAGTCGTGGCCCCGAACGAAAGTGGCTGTTTTCGGATACGCTTATAAAGCAACAGTAAAACGCCAGCCAATAACCACACGCCACCAAATTCCAGCGCTGATTTTTCCAGATGTACCCACAAACCTAATAAGCACAGCACCGAAGCCAGTGGTAACAGCAAATTGAAGAAAATATTTTTAAAGCCCGCACGCTCTTTACGTATCACAAAGAATTTCATGAATACAGAGAAGTTCACCATAGTAAAAGCAATCAAGGCACCAAAACTCACCAGACTCACCACGGTTGCCAAATCAACAGTAATCGCTAACAGAGAAATCAAGCCGACGAAGAAAATCGAATATAACGGCGTACCTAATCTGTGATTCACATAACCGAATATTTTTTGGTTAAACACCCCATCACGTCCCATGATGTAAAGCAAACGCGAAGCGCTGGCATGAGAGGCCAAACCAGAGGCAAATGCATTCATGATCTGTACGGTAAGTAAAGCTGACTGGAAAAATACGCCCCCGACAAAGAGTGCAATTTCAGGTAAGGCTTCATCTGGATTTTTAAACTGTTCCAATGTCGGAAAGGACAATTGAACAAACCAGGAAACCGTAATAAAAATAAGGCCGCCTAATAATGTTGTGAGCATAATTGCCCGAGGAATAGTCTTGGTTGGATTGCGGCTTTCATGGGCTAAGGTCGATACTGCATCAAAACCTAAATAAGAGAAACACACCAATGACACACCTGTCAGCAAGGTTAGATATTCAGGATTGCCATTAAATAAGGGTGTCATTGTCGCTAGACTTTGATATCCCTGTGAATGCCCCATTCCAGTAACCACCAGAAAAATAAACACCAGCATCATTGAAATCGTGGCGGCAATAAAGATAAAGCTAAAATTCGCCAAAATATTGATACGAAAGCTATTGATCAGCGTAATGATCCCGACCATGATCACCACCCAAGTGGTATAGGTAATGTCAGGCATCAATGCATGGAGATAAAAGGACGCGAGTAAAACATTAACCAGCGGAATAAGTAGATAATCAATAAGCGAGCACCAGCCCACAAAAAATCCCGCTGTCTTGCCACATGTTTCAGTGGTATAGGTATAAGCTGACCCTGATTTCGGCGTCAGTTTACTAAAGCGTGCATAGCTAAATGCCGTCAATAGCATTGCAAACAAGGCCAAGATATAAGCCAGAGGAACTCGTCCCTCAGTGACTCTTGAAATAATACCAAAGGTATCAAATACGGTTGCTGGAGCCATATAAGCCACACCAATGACAACGACTTGCCATAGTGAGAGCCCTTTTCGTTTGTTTTCGCTTTCCATGCACGTTTCTCCTGCATCAATGCAAATATTTTCGCAGTGCTTTTTTATTCATCTTGGATGGTGCTATTGAACAGAGAAGTCCCTTTCTCGATTCAACCAGCAGTTGGAAAAATTAGAGCGTAATCACGTTTTCTTCGAGATAACTTTGCATACCCGGCTGCCCTAGTTCTCGCCCAATTCCACTCTTTTTGAATCCGCCCCATAACGAACCGGGTTGAATCATTTGATGGGAATTAATCCAGATATGACCAGAGCGAAGTCGCTTGGCAATTTTTTTACCATGCTCCAAAGACCCTGTGATAATGGTTGCAGCCAGACCAAACTCAGAGTCATTGGCAAGGCGAATAGCTTCTTCTTCAGTCTCGAAACTTCGACAGCAAATCACAGGGCCAAAGATTTCCTCTTTCCACAATCGGCTTTCTGTCGGAACATTGACAAAAACATGAGGCTGAATAAAAAAGCCTTTTTCAGGCACAGCAATTTGCTCGAAATCAATTAAGGTTTGGAGTTTTTCGTCTTTCGCGATACTTAAGTATTCATGAACTTTCTGGAATTGCTTTTGTGTGGTCATCGGCCCCATTGCAAATGGACCACTCAGGTCAGAACCCAAAATGATCGATTCCACCGCAGCTTTAAACTTCTGGTAAAAGCGTTCGGCAATCGATTGATGCACCAGTAAACGTGAGGTCGCAGAGCACATTTGACCACTGTTATAGAACATGCCGCCGAGTGCTTTATCGACTGCTTCATCCAGATCTGCATCTTCAAGAATAAGGATCGGCGATTTTCCGCCTAGCTCTAATGTGACGCGTTTAACCGAACGGGCTGCGGCCTGCATCACATGAATGCCTACCTCTGTGCTACCAGTGAAAGAGACTTTATTCACCTCTGGATGTGTCACCAAATGCTGCGCGGCAACTGCATCTCCCAAAATCAGGTTAAATACACCCTGAGGAAACTGGATCTGATCCAAGAGCTGAGTAAATGCATATTCAGGCAACGGCACCAACTCGGATGGTTTAAAGATGAGCGTACAACCTGCAGCAAGAGCGGGTGCGATTTTCCATGCGCTGGTGATTAACGGGAAATTCCACGGCGTAATTAAAGCAACCACACCAACGGGATTTTGCTGATGCGTCAGTTCAATACCACCGTCACATTCAGTCACCTGACTAAATGCAAAGCTTTTGACTAAATTGGCATAATAGCGGTAACACTTAATGCTGTTGTCGACATCGACTTGTGCTTGTTCCGAAGATTTACCATTGTTACGGTGGGAAAGTTCAATCAAGGTGTTTTTTGCTGCTTCAATCGCATCGGCAATTTTATTTAACCAATTCGCGCGTTCCTCAGGGCTTGTCAAACTCCAGCTTTCCAGTGCCTGTTGTGCAGCAGCCACGGCAGCATCTACATCTTGTGGGGAAGCCGTAGTAAATCGGATTAATTCCTCTTCACTGCCAGGATTGACCACCGTAATCTGGGATGTTCCTGTCGTGTTTTCCCATTTTCCATTGATATAATTCTTCATCTGCTTGCTCTCATACGGGTACTAAAGCGGATTCATCGTGACTGCCCACAGGATTTCAGCCTGCTTCATGTCAATCATGTCCGATTTATTCCTCATTCATTCCATCGACATCATCTGTTGTTCTCCCGCTATTTCTATCGATCAGCGAGACTCAACTCACCCCGCGAGGCAAGTTGATTTTTCATTGGGAAACAAAGAGATTCGGCTTATAAATGACCTTCAGCTTTTAATTCCTGAATCGTATTCTGAATCGCATGACGTAAGGTTTTCACAGCAAAGTCAATTTGATCACGTGTCAGGATCAATGGTGGAGACAAGACATTCATATGACCCACTGGACGAACAATCAAACCGAGTTTTTGGCAATGGTTCGCAATACGTTTACCAACGCCAACAGAACGGTCAAATAGTTCTTTGGTTTCTTTATTACGTAAATTTTCGATACACATCATGAATTTTTTGCCGCGTACTTCACCGACAATTTCCAGATCGGCAAGCGTCTTTAATTGCTCTTCAAAGTAAACACCCATATCTTGAACATGTTCACAAATCTTTTCTTTTTCCAGAATTTCAATATTCTTCAGTGCAGCCACACAACTCACTGGATGGCCTGAATAGGTAAAGCCATGCGTAAGCAAACCACCTTCATGATGCGGCTTACTGATTGCGTCATAAATCTCATCAGAAATGATGGTTGCACCTAAAGGTAAGTAGCCTGAAGAAAGCCCTTTTGCACAGGTAATAATGTCAGGAACAATGCCAAACACGGCTTCTGAAGCAAACATATGACCTAAGCGACCAAATGCAGTGACCACCTCATCAGACACATACAGAACATTGTATTTCTTACATACTGCCAAAGTTTTGGCATGGTAGCCTTCTGGTGGAACAATCACCCCGCCTGCACCCATGATTGGCTCGGCAAAGAAAGCAGCCACATTATCTGGGCCAAGTTTCAGAATCGTATCTTCCAGTTCCTGAACCTTTTCATTACAGAAATCTTCCATCGACTGTGATGCAGGCTTGCGGTACGGATTTGGGCATGACACATGGTGAACCAGTTCGTTGTGAATTTCGAAACCGACATGATCGGCTTCAATTCCCGTCAAGGTCATACTGATGTAGGTACTACCGTGATAAGCATCTTTACGGGCAATCAATTTTTTCTTGGATGGCTTACCGATTTGATAGAAATAGTGGTGAATTAAACGTACCGCCGTATCATTCGCCACTGAACCGCCACAACCATAAAACACATGATTCAGGTTACCCGGCGCCAACTCAGCAAGTTTAGCGGCCAACTTGGCTGCTGGCGCTGTGGTTTGATGACCAAAAGGTGAAAAGTAAGGTAATTCCATGATCTGTTCAGCAACAGCATCAGCAATTTCTTTACGACCATAACCGACATTGACACACCATAGGCCACCAATACCATCTAGATATTTATTGCCTTGTGCATCATACACATAGACATTTTCACCTTTAGACATAATTAAAGAACCTTCATCTTTAAATGTCGAAAAATCGGTCCAAGGGTGAATCACATGATCCTTATCTTTTTGCCAGATATCCTGAATATCTACTTCTACTGGTAATTTTGAGTTCATCTTCTATCCATCCATCTTTATTGCAATGCTCCATTCCAGCAGCATGCATGTCTTACACATTGTTAATTTGCTAATAATTAAACTGTTGCTGTATTTTTTTGAGCGACTTGTGCGGCTGACTGTGCGTCATAATTTAAAATGGCATTCAGCAGCACATCGGCACCTTGAGCGGCATCTTGCATATAAATATCTTCTGCCTCGTTATGGCTTAAACCATCAATACAAGGAATAAAGATCATGGTCGTTGGACAATGTTTTGCGATATTGATTGCATCATGTCCTGCACCACTCACGATTGTCTGGTTGCTATATCCCAAACTGTTAACAGCATCTTGAACTGTTGCAACGCAAGTCGGATCAAAATAAGTCGCTGGACTCAGCCAATGTTGAGATACGCGAACTTCCAGATCTCGTTCCATCGCTAGACGAGATAAGATTGTAGTTGTTTCGATTTCCATTGCTTTCAGTGCTGCATCATCTGGATGACGTAGATCAATGGTCCACTGAATCTGGCCTGGAATCGTATTTCGTGATGAATTGGCGACCTGCATTTCACCAAATGTCACCAAGCCTTGTGGGAATTTCTCAAGAATGCATTTTTCAATAGCGACAATCATTTCTGCCGTGCCGACCATTGTATCTTTACGCATATTCATTGGAGTCGTACCAGCATGCGCAGCTTTACCTTGGGTTTCGACATCTAACCAGAGAATGGCTTGACCACCTGTCACCACACCAATCGAGATCTGGTTTCTTTCCAGTACTGGTCCTTGTTCAATATGCGCTTCGTAATAAGCCTGAAATGGACGAGCCAGTGGGTAATCGCCCAATTGCCCTGTACGAACCAGCTCCGAATAAACAGAAATACCGTTTTTATCCGTGGTGTCATAGACTTGCTGTTTAGGTAATACGCCAGCGAATGCTGCTGAACCCATCATTGCAGGAGTGAAACGTGCACCCTCTTCATTCATCCACACCACCAATTCAAGTGGATGGGCAGTAACAATATTCTGTTCTTCTAAGCGCTGTAACACTTCCATGCCAGCCAGCACACCATAAATTCCGTCAAAGCGACCACCCTTTGGCTGGGTATCTAAATGGCTGCCCATAGCGATAGGTAATGCGGTTTGGTTTTGCCCTGAACGGCGTAAAATCAGGTTACCCACTTCATCATAATGAATAGAAAGATTAATCTGCTTGGCCCACTCAAGCAGTAAAGCCCGGCCTGAAATATCTTCATCTGTGAGCGCCAATCGTGTATTTCCGCCTTTCGTGGTCGCACCAATCTTCGCCATATCCATGAGCATCTGCCACAAGCGCTCTGCATTCACTCTCATTGTTTTAACATCCCTTTTATCGATATATTTTAAATATCACTTTATTCACGCTACTTTGATTAATTCTTCAATTAAAAACGAGTGCCAATTCTTCCAAAAAAACAGGTACCAATTTAAGTATGAATGAATAAAAAACAATTCCTTTTGTTTTTCAAACAAATAAACAGAGCATTAAACTAATCTTATTTTAAGAAAAATCAATTTATTTTTATTAATTTTTTAGTCTTTTCTCGCACCACCAAAACCCGAACACAAAACAGCCAAAATGTTTTATATGCAAAACATTTTGGCTGCAGATCCACCTTACCACATTTAAAATACAAATAATTGCACACTAACCAATAGCATCTTATTCAATAATACAAAGCTTTATTTTTAAATTAAAAAAGTTTAGTTAAACTAAAAACTACCGTCTTATCCGCACTTGGCAGGTCTTTATTAACATTTGCATTGGCATAATAAAGATCAAAGATAAAATCCTGATAGTTAAAATCCAGCCCTATTTTATAATCATAAAAATGACTTTTCTCATCAGTTCCCCAAAGCACGGCATAGGCATTTTTATTTGCGAACTGGTTATAGGCCACTTGAGTATATATATTCCATTGATCCGCGACTGGATAACGATAGCCAGCCTCATAACGCAGCATTTTACCTGTTTCAAAGGTATAATCAGGCGTGTAATAAAAAGACAGGTTGAGCTCATCCTGAGCATTGAGTAAATTTGAAGTCATCAATCCAATTGAGTACTCCTCAAAATCTACACGAGGTAGCGTCTTATCTTCATCAGGATAGTTCACATCAAGATATTGCAGATTCAGCTTTAGATCATTATTTATTTGATAATTATAGCCAATATAATAATCCAGCTCTAAAATACTTCCTATATCTAGCTGAATATTCGATGCAAACAGTTGCGTATAAAATCCAGAATCATGATCGAGTCTTAATATTCCTTGAACAGCAGGTTTTCCTTTGGTTTGCGTAGTCCCTCGCCAATAATACTCTGTTAAAAATGCAAGCGAACCACTGACTAAAAAACTATCATTATTATCACCCTGATCATGATCAGTTGATTTTGCATTTACTGGTGATATCAACACAGATGCAATTACAGCTAAAATCCATTTTTTATTGATCATCCATTTATTCCATTAGTATAAGATTATTTTTGAATCTCGATTATGTTGTGCACAGGTTATAAATCGAGAACCAATTTTCAAAAAATCAGAAGAGCCATTTATTATTTTTTTAAAATATAACCAATCAAATAAAAGTGAAAAAAGAAAGCCATCAGACTTTCTTTTTTAAGTACACTTATTTATTTTTACTTAATTTTCCATTATAAACCTGTTTTCCAGCAAACCAGGTTTCGGCAACTTTCCAGTCCTTAATGTCTTTGTTGAGTGGTGTTTTTAAAGCATCCTGTAAGACCACAAAATCAGCCCATTTCCCAACACTGATACTGCCAATCTCATCTCCCCACCCTGCGATATTTGCAGGTGCTTGGGTATAGGCATATAAAGCTTCATCCAGACTCAAAGCGTTGTCGCTATAACGGATTTTACCCTGATACTCACGAAATACCACATCGCTGAGCTGCAACATTGGATTTTCAGATGCCGTAGGCCAGTCACTTCCCAAGACCATGGTAGCGCCACTACTGAGCAAAGATTGCCAAGCATAACTATATGGCATACGCGCCTTACCCAAACGGGATTCCTGATAATTACCTGTAATAGCATGATCAGGCTGCATCGAAGCCACAACACCTAACTCTGCAAAACGTGGAATAGCGTCTTTAGATAGAACCTCAATATGTTCAATTCGATTAGCAAATTGGCGATGTTTAGGGCTATTTTCAATCGCATTCAGGGCCATATCCACACTCTTATCGCCAATCGCATGAATCGCGACAGGGAACCCGACTTCATTGGCATTTTTCACTGAATTATTCAGATCTGCCTGTGACGTAATTGGGGCAATATTAAAATGATGACGATCTGCATATGGCTCATTCAGTGCAGCGGTATAATTCATCAATGTGCCATCGACAAAATATTTCATATACGCAAAACGGAACTGTGGTCCTTTTTTCCACTGCTGTTCTTTTTGTATAAATTGCTGATTCAGTTCATCACGTTGCTTCGCATAACGCTGGAAATCAGCGGGCGTTACCTGATCATCACCCGCCATTAATCCAAAACGGATACGCATCGGTAATTCCTGTTTCGACTCCAGCAAAGCAGGATAAACCGTATCTAACTCAGTCCACATATCATGTACAGAGGTAATGCCTAAGCTATTAAAATGCGCAATGATCTTTTCAACGACTGGCAGTGCCGCTTTTCCTGACAGTAAGGCACTGGTGTATTTAGGATTTCCTAGAATCAGTTGAGTACCCGCAGTTTCTTTGAAAATCCCTGTCGGCTCACCTGTCTGCGGATCTTTGACAATCTCACCACCTTCTGGTGATTTGGTATTTTTATCAATTCCCAGCACTTGCATCGCCTTGGTATTGACCCAAACCGTGTGATAATCAATGTCCTGTAACACCACAGGACGATCTGGAGCAATCGCATCCAGCTCCTGACGAGTTGGCATATGATCATCTTTCAGGCCTGTGATGTCCCAGCGCCCTCCCATTAACCAAGCGCCTTTCGGTAATTCTTTATCTCTTTTGGCAATTAATTTAAGCCATTCCTGACGATCCGTGATTCCAAACAGATCAACACCGTCCCATAATTCCAGACCGCCCAACAAATGGGTATGCGCATCGGTTAATCCGGGGAGAACTGTTTTACCTTTTACATCGATAACTTGTGTCTGCTTGGTCGCCATATTCTGGATATAGGTATTATTGCCGACAGCCACAAACTTTCCATCTTTCACTGCAAATGCCTGTGCTTTTGGCTTGGCTGGATTCGAGGTTCGAACATCGGCATTTAACACAATCACATCCACTTGTGGCGTTTGCGCATAGCTTGCCAAGCTCATAACACCGATACTGATGCCTAACACTAATTTCTTATTCATAAATCCCTTACGTCCTTATCCAAACTTATTTTTTGTTCATTTTTATTCTCTTTGCTTTCTTTATAAAACCTAGAACCAATTTAGCTAAAAATGCAGGAACCATTTCCATTCAATCCCTCAATCCATTGAACTTACTCGCTTCCGTCATGACTGATAAATAAAAAAATTAATTAATTTAAATATATAGATCTTAAAACCAGTACTTTTCTATCCTTCAAAATTGAGCTATCTTCCGCTAAAGTCAGAGTATTTAAAAATGATAAAAAATAAAAAAAGCCCTCGAAAGGACTTTTTTAAACTACAGTAGATGTCTAGCGATTATTTAAAATACGCGCCTTCTGCCTGTGTATGATCCGTTTGATCCACAACGCGCTGTAACTCTGGTACATGCTGTCTTAATGTGGTTTCTACGCCTTGCTTTAAAGTTACATCAATCGCAGAACAACCTTGGCATCCACCACCGAATTTCAATACAGCAGTCAAACCATGCTCTGGGCTATCCTGTACTTCAACCAGACTACAGTTACCGCCATGACCCGCTAGACCTGGGTTAATTTCTGATTGCAATACATAAGTAATGCGTTCTTCAATCGATGCATCTGGGCCAACACGCGGCACTTTCGAGTTCGGTGCACGGAACGTTAATTGACCACCAAAACGATCTTTGTTGTAGTCAATTACCGCATCAACCAAATACGGAATTGATGGCGCATCCACATAGGCAGGAAAATCTGGATAATCCTGTTTATAGTCTGTTGGCACCACTTCATCAGGTGCACTATATGCCATACAACATTCAGCACGTGGAGTACCTGGATTCTCTACAAAAACACGAACGCCAATCCCTGGTGTATTTTGCTTTGCTAATAAATCACCTAAGTACTCTTGTGCAGAGGGAGTAATTAAAAGGTTTGGAATTTCTTCTGCGACAGCAGTGTTGGTGTTCTCAGTCGACATAACAATAATCCTCAAGCTGATGTCGTTATATTAACCGAAGATGGAGGGTAATTAAAAAAATTCAACCATTTTTGTAGGAATTCTATGCAAGATCATTGTTTATTAAGTTTTTAATGGCATTATTGCTTAGACTCTGATCAATTTAAAATATTTATGTTACATCTACCCTTTGGGCACACTGTGACCCTGATCATTATTACAGTTGCAATTTCCTTATTGGCCTTCTCCAATCAGGCAGTGATGAATCGTCTGATTTTCTGGCCTCCTGCCATGCAACGTGGGCAATATGACCGTTTTATCACGCATGGTTTTATTCATGCCGATGGTACACATCTCCTATTCAATATGATCACGCTGTTTTTCTTTGGCAATATCATTGAAAGTTTCTATCGTCAGTTTTTCTATGACATGGGCTTTGTTCTATTTTATCTCGGCGGTTTAATCGTTGCGATCTTACCCAGCTACCTAAAATATCGTCATGATGCACAGTGGGCCAGTCTGGGGGCTTCTGGAGCCGTGTCAGCGGTGCTATTCGCCTATATCCTGTTCCAGCCTTGGAATCTGATTTTTGTCTTTTTCATTCCTGTGCCTGCGATTATTTTTGCAATTTTATATGTCGCTTATAGCATCTGGTCGGGCAAACGTGGCAATACCAATATCAACCACAGCGCGCATCTTTGGGGAGCTGCCTATGGTGTGGTGGTGACCATCATTCTGGAACCTCGCGTTGTTCCACATTTCCTGAACCAGTTGACCAAGCTTCCTTTTTAAATCCATTCACGATTTGCCCCAGTTTTGGGGCTTTTCTTTTTTTAAGATTAACAATCAAATTTTAATTATTTTTATCATAAAAATCATCTCTCTAAACTCGACTGCATTATTTTAACGGATTAAGTCGATTCTCATGCCTCGTAACAGCCTTCTCACCACCTTGTCGATTGCTCTTTTTAGCCTTTCGATTTCAGCGTGCAGTAATGATGATTCAAACGAATCCAATACTGTGGTTGAAACCAAGAAACAGCCCAATATTTTATTCATCATGGCCGATGACTTAGGCTATTCAGACTTAGGTGCGTTTGGCGGAGAAATTCACACCCCGAATATTGATGCACTGACGCAAGAAGGCCGCATTTTAACCGACTACCATACAGCGCCAACTTGCTCTCCAACCCGTTCGCAATTGATTTCAGGTACTGACCATCATTTGGCCGGAATTGGGGCAATGGCTGAGCTGACACCTGCACATTTAAAAGGCCAGCCTGGTTATGAAGGTTATTTGAATGAACGTTCTCTTTCGATTGCTGAAGTCTTAAAAGACAATGGCTATCGTACTTATATCAGTGGCAAATGGCACTTAGGTTTGACACCTGAAACCAACGCACATGCCAAAGGATTCGATCATTCATTTACCCTATTACAAGGCTTAGACTTGCATTTTAAACAAGCGCCGAGTGCCTATAAACGCAATGCAACCTATACAGAAGATGGCAAAGAAGTGCCTATTTCATCTTTACCTGATGATTTCTTCTCGACCAACTATTTCACCGACAAGCTGATCAGTTATTTAGAATCTGGCAAAGATTCAGGTAAACCATTCTTTGCTTATGCAGCTTACACCGCGCCGCATTGGCCTTTACAAGCGCCTGCCGAATATCGAGACCGTTATCGTGGTGTCTACGATGCGGGTTATGATGTGATTCGCAATGCACGTATTGCTCGCCAGAAACAGTTGGGCTTGATCCCTGCCAACTTCACTGCAGCTGAACCCATTGCCACACAAAATGCACCACAGAAATATGGCAAATGGAATGAGCTTTCAACTGAACAAAAAGCACTGGAAGCACGCAGAATGGAAATCTATGCAGGCATGGTGGAAAATCTGGATGCCAATATTGGGCGGGTCATCCAATATCTCAAACGCAATAATTTATATGACAATACGCTCATTTTCTTTGTTTCAGATAATGGCGCAGAAGGTTTTATCCGCGGCAACTATGGCACTGAATCTGGCTTTGATAACAGTGTAAATAACGTGGGTACATCGAGTTCTTATCATTATGTGGGGCCACGTTGGGCAGAAGTGAGTGCTGCGCCATTCCACTTATGGAAGGATACGGCGGGTGAAGGTGCAACCACTGCCCCAGCAATCGTAAAACTCCCTTATCAAACTAAAGCACAAAGCACGCATCATGGTTTTGCCTCAGTGCTGGATGTTTTCCCAACCGTGCTCGACTACGCCAATATTGCCGTACCACAAGGCCAATATAAAGGTCGCCAGATTAATACCCCAAGTGGCTATTCATGGAAATCGGTACTCGAAAATAAAGCTCAGACCATTCGTCCCGTTAACTTTAGTTTTGCCGATGAATTACATGGCAGTAAATATGCACGTCAGGGTGACTGGAAAATTGCCTTACAAGGTAAAGCTGAGCTGGGTACAGGTACTTGGGAACTCTACAACCTGAAAAATGATCGTGGTGAAACCCAAAATCTGGCTCAAACTAATCCTGCAAAACTGCAAGAACTGGTAGATGTGTATAACAAATACACCCAGCAAAATGGGGTCAAGGAATACAATCTTCAATGAAACTAAGTACCCTTCTCGTTTCCCTCTGTAGCCTGTCCCTTATGGCAGGTTGCAGTAGAGTTGGGCCAGAAGTAAAGCCATCTCAACAATACCCAACAACTCAACCTGCATTGTTAGGCTCTTTATCACAATGCCAGAGCTATTCTGGCTTGCCTGATGCATGGCAAAAACATAAAACAGCGGGGATGGTCTGGATCCCTAAAGGCTCATTTCCACTAGGTTCCAATCAGGCCTATCCAGATGAACTCAATTTTGGTGCGAAAGAACGCCAAGTGGATGGCTTCTGGATCGATCAAACGGAGGTCACGGTCGCCCAGTTTTCCAGTTTTGTCAAAGCTACGGGCTATATCACAGATGCAGAAAAACAAAAGCAGGCAGCCGTATTTTCTCCAGATGCCAATCAGCCTAATCAATGGTGGCAGTTAAAGGCTGATTACACATGGAAAACGCCAAATGGCCCGTCGGGTCAAGCGCCTCTGCCCTCTGAACCAGTCCGCTATGTCACCAAGAATGATGCAGAACATTATGCAGTCTGGTTGGGGCACGATTTACCATCTGAACAGGAATGGGAATATGCAGCCAAAGCGGGTTCAAAAAATGATACTCCGCTTCATCAAGCACCGCAGGATGCCCATCAACATCCGCAAGCCAATTATTGGCAAGGGGAATTTCCACTTAAAAATACAGTTGAAGACCATTTCGAAGGCGTTGCCCCTGTGGGCTGTTATGCGGCCAATGCATTTCAGTTATACGATATGATCGGGAATGTCTGGGAATGGACGTCTTCTGTCTATCATGGTGCGCATGATCAACATATGGGAAATTATACGGATCTACGCCAGCAAAATAACGCGACCACGCAATATGTGCTTAAAGGTGGTTCTTTTTTATGTGCTTCTAATTTCTGTGCACGTTATCGCAATAGCAGTCGTTATCCTCAGGAGTTTGATCTGGCGGCAACGCATGTCGGGTTTAGAACCGTGTTAAGGTCTCAAGAGTGATATAAATCTCATTTAAAAATTTTCAGTCCCGTTCTAGTAAAAATGAACCGATCGTTTTAAAGTGATATTCAAAGCAATAAAAATACGGGACGGAACCATGAAAAAAATATCACTCTACCTTTGTCTGTTATTCACATTCAGTCTATCCGCTTGTGCGGTACATACGCCACATGGCAGTGTTGTGGTTGATCCAGAGGGTTATCACGATGGTCATGGTGACTTTTGCCCACCAGGACAGGCCAAAAAAGGCCGTTGCTAAATTTAATCTTGCCTAAATCTGTGATGGGTTTAGGCAATTTATTTTGTTCTGTCGTACCTGAATGGCTTAACTCATCTTTTTATTGCATAAAAAATCACATTTTTTCTGATTGATAATTTTATTTTGGTAAAACCCATATAGACTATATGGAAATAGATTTTGTTCTTTGCTGGACGCTTTAAATGAATCAAACCCAATCTCATGCTGTACTGGACATCCTGAACAAGGTTCAGCATGCTGATGACTGGATGATTTTCCTCGAAGAGCTTAACCATCATTTTGACTTTCAGGCAGCACAACTTCTTGCAGTTGATCTCGAGGTGCAGGCACTCTCATTCAGTGTGCATCATGGGGTTAATCTTGATCCTCATCAACTTGAACAAGCGGCCCTACAACAACTTCGTTTAGCCTTTGATGATGACCCACAATTAAAAAAATTATTGGCAACACCAATCACAGGCTGGATGCATTGCAGCCAACATTTTACGGAACAGGACATTGTTCAGACGCAAGTCTATCAACAAATTTTACAACCACTTAATTTACGTTTTTGCTCAGCACTTCAGGTTATTTATGATCATAAAGTCTGTGTGATTCTGGCCTTTCTGACCAGTCCTGATCGTGGTGCATTAAGTTGCTCTGAACTCCAACCTATTTATGAAATATTGCCTCAGATCCAGCAAAAGCTTCAGCACTATCGCCATCATTTTGAATATTCCACCATGACCTTGCTTGGGTCACAATTGATCCAGAAAATGAATCAGCCAATTGCGATTATTAATCTCAACGGCGATATTCTGGAAATGAATGGAGAAGCAGAAAAATTTATCGAAAATAATACGCACATCCAGATTGAACAGCGTCGCTTCTTTTTCAAACCCCATCAACAGCAAAAATTTGAACAACATTTGCTTGAATTAGAACGTCTGCATAATACCTATTCAGACGTAGCGTATGCTGAACGAAGTCAGGTGATGCACTTAGATCATCAGCTCTTTTTAACGCTGGATCTACTTTGCCCCGAAAAGACCCATAAGATTTTCGGTTTACGCCCAGTATTGCTGGCAACATTTTCAGGGCTTCAACATCAGCCTAAATATCAGAAAGACCGATGTAGACAGCTTTTTATGTTCACCCCCGTAGAACATAAAATATGCGAGCAACTGCTTAAGGGCAAAACCACCAAAGAAATTGCTCTTTTATATGAAATTCAGGCCGATACCGTGAAAAAGCACCTGCAAGCTATTTTCAAAAAGACCAAAACACATCGACAAAGTGAACTGATCCAGCTGCTGATGCAATTACTCTAAATTTTAAGATAGGCAGCGTTATGCAATCTCTGCAGGGAACGCAATCACCTGATCAATCTTGACCTGATTCATCGCAACCATTAACAAACGGTCGATACCTAACGCAATCCCTGAACATTCAGGCATATTCGGCAAAGCTGCCAGTAAATATTGATCGGTTGGAATGATGGCTAAACCCTGCTGTGCGCGCTCTGCATTATCGGCGTCAAAACGGGATGCCAACACATCTGCATCTAGCAATTCATCATAGGCATTTGCCAGTTCCAGACCTTCGATATAGACCTCAAAACGCGCTGCGACCAGTTCCCCCTCTTCATCCTGTTTCACTTTGGCTAATGAAGCCATTTCAGGTGGAAAATCGGTTAAAAATACGGGTGCATCGAAGCCCAGACTTGGTTCAACAAAGTGCGAAAATAACAGGTCCATATACCCCAGACGATCATCACCTAAATCAAGGTTTAAACCGACACGATGAGCAGTATCTTTGAGTTGTTTTAAGGTTGCCTGCAACGGATTAATATCCAGACGATCCTGAAAGGCATGCTTATAACTGAGGATCACTGGACGAATTTCACCGAAACGATGTGCCAAGCATGTTTCTAACAAGTCCGCAGTTTCATGCATAAGGGCCTTTAGATCCAGACCCGGACGATACCATTCCAGCATGGTAAATTCACTGTTGTGCTTACGCCCATGCTCATCATCACGGAATACTTTACAGATTTGATAGATTGGCCCACTACCACTGGCCAATAAGCGTTTCATTGGAAACTCGGGTGAGGTTTGTAAATATTGTGTATTTAATTTGCCATGAATATGACGCTGTACCTGCACTGAAGCTAAATGCACATCGGTCACACCCGCCTGAGACAGGACTGGGGTTTCCACCTCAAGTACTTCACGCTCAGCAAAAAACTGGCGGATTTTCTGATACATCACTGCACGCGCTTTTAATGCTTCAATGGAGCACGTTGGTTGATAGTTTTTCATCATCTGGCTCATGCTTTTGGCCCACCATGTGCAGCCCATTCACGGCGCAAAGGATAATTTTTTCGGAGTAAATCAAATGCGGTTTGCTCAACCTTGCCATCCTGAACACAAGCACGCAGTTGCTGATCGTCCGCAGCAATATCATAAATCTGCGTGAGATGCTGTTTAAGCGCAGCTTTTAAATCCTGCTCAAAGTATTGTGGCACCTGGGGCAACTGGCTCTCAAAACTTTTTGTCATGTCATAAGCAAATGTCTGGCAAAAAGCCTCATAGATCATCTGCGTACCTCTGGCTTTTCCTTCCAGACTATAACCCGCAATATGCGGCGTCGCTAATGCCAGTAGATCCAGTAATTGTTCTGAAATTTCTGGCTCGAATTCAAATACATCCAGCACTACTTGACGTTTGGTTGTTGCTATATCCGTCATCAAGGCCAATTGCTCAACCACAGGCCCACGCGCACTATTGATTAAAATAGCGGATGGTTTCATTGCAGCAAATGCAGTCGCATCAAATAAATGCTGGGTTGGATAAGCGCCAGACACAGTGAGTGGTACATGAATTGAGATAGCATCGGCGCGTTTTAGCAACGCATCAAAGGAAACATTTTCAATCCCTGCAAGTTGCACATAAGGATCGTAACCAATCACATTCCAGCCCAATAGCTGCGCCATCACCGCCAGTCGGCTACCCACATTGCCAAGACCCACAATTGCTAAAGTGAAGTCCTTATTTTTCTCTAATAAATCAGCATTTAAATGTAGCAAGGCTGTAATCACATATTCTGCCACCGCTTGTGCATTACAACCCGGTGCATTGCTCCAAGCAATGTTTTGTTGTTCTAAAGCCTGAATATCTAAATGATCAGTTCCAATTGTGGCACTGCCAACAAATTTAATTTTAGTCTGATCAACTAAAGCATGGTTCACTTTGGTCACCGAACGAACCAAGAGTGCCTCTGCATCCTGTACATCGTGATGCGTCAAGGTACGTCCTGCCCGATGCTGTATTTCTGCAAATTCCGCAAAGAAATAATCGGTAAATGCCAAATTTTCATCTGCGATAATTTTCATGCAGAATTTTCCCTCAATAGACCTGTGCTTATTATCCTTAGCCTGATCTGAATTGACAATTCATAAATACAACTCTGATGAGATTCGCTGGCAGAAAACTGTCTTGATTGGTACACGCATGCGACATATTGCCAATTTACTGCAACATATTTGGATTTATACTTAAGCTTTCTCCAGTCACTCCAAATAGCAATGACACCCTACTCTCCTTATAAAGGCAAAAATGGCCTCAAACGGATTTTAAATGCAACGGGCTATTCACTGGCAGGCTTTAAAGCGGCGTTTAGTCATGAAGCGGCATTTCGACAAGTCATTTTGCTCAATGTCATCCTCATTCCGCTGAGCTTTTTTGTGCATGTCTCGGCTTTGGAACAAGCCTTAATGGTCGCGGTATGTCTGTTGGCGATTATTGTGGAATTATTCAATTCAGCCATTGAAGCCGTTGTTGACCGCATTTCACTGGAAAAACATGAGTTATCTAAAAATGCCAAAGATATGGGTAGCGCTGCGCAATTCGTTTCTTTAGCCATTATCTTTTTCACTTGGACAATTATTTTATTTAAATAAACATTCAATATTTTACACGTAAAAAAAATCCCTGCATATGCAGGGATTTTTTGATCTAGACGTAGATGTAATTACATCATGCCGCCCATACCACCCATACCGCCCATATCTGGTGCAGCTGGTTTATCTTCTGGGATGTCAGTGATCATGCATTCAGTAGTCAACATCAAACCAGCAACTGAAGCTGCGTGTTCAAGTGCAGAACGCGTTACTTTAGCAGGATCAAGGATACCCATTTCTAACATGTCACCATATTCGCCAGTTGCAGCGTTATAACCGAAGTTACCTTCACCCGCTTTAACTGCATTAATCACAACAGAAGGCTCATCGCCTGCGTTTGAAACGATTTGACGAAGTGGCGCTTCGATCGCACGACGTAAAATGTTGATACCTGCTGTTTGATCTTCGTTAGCGCCTTTTAAGCCATCTAACACATTTACAGCGCGCACTAATGCAACACCACCACCGGCAACAACACCTTCTTCAACCGCTGCGCGAGTTGCGTGAAGTGCATCATCTACACGGTCTTTCTTCTCTTTCATTTCAACTTCAGTTGCTGCACCAATTTTGATGACTGCAACACCGCCTGCTAATTTAGCAACGCGTTCTTGAAGTTTTTCTTTGTCATATTCAGAAGTAGATTCTTCGATTTGCGCACGGATCTGTTGAACACGTTCAGCGATTTGTGCAGCATTACCCGCACCATCAACAATTACAGTGTTTTCTTTAGATACTGTGATTTTGTGTGCAGTACCCAAATCTTGAAGAGAAGCTTGCTCTAAAGACATGCCGACTTCTTCAGAAATAACAGTCGCGCCAGTCAAGATCGCGATGTCTTGAAGCATTGCTTTACGACGGTCACCAAAACCAGGTGCTTTAACCGCACATACTTTGATAATACCGCGCATGTTGTTCACAACAAGTGTTGCAAGCGCTTCGCCTTCCACATCTTCAGCGATGATAAGAAGTGGTTTACCTGTTTTAGCAACAGCTTCTAATACCGTAATCAATTCACGGATATTGCTGATTTTTTTATCAACAAGAAGGATGAATGGATTTTCAAGTTCAGCAGTAAGCGTATCTTGCTTGTTCGCGAAGTATGGAGAGATATAACCACGGTCGAACTGCATACCTTCTACAACGTCTAAAGCGTCTTCGAAGCCAGAACCTTCTTCTACAGTGATAACACCTTCTTTACCTACTTTTTCCATCGCTTGAGCGATAAGTTTACCCACAGTTGTATCAGAGTTCGCAGAGATTGAACCTACTTGTTCAATTGCTTTGAAATCATCAGCAGGTTTTGCGTTGGTACGGATATTTTCAACAACTGTTTTTACTGCGATGTCGATACCACGTTTTAAATCCATTGGGTTCATACCAGCAGTTACTGATTTGATCCCTTCATTTAAAATTGCTTGAGCAAGTACAGTTGCAGTTGTTGTACCGTCACCCGCGATGTCATTTGTTTTAGAAGAAACTTCACGAACAAGTTGAGCACCCATGTTTTCAAACTTGTCTTTCAAAGAAATTTCTTTTGCAACAGTCACACCGTCTTTAGTGATGTGTGGTGCACCGAAAGAACGGTCGATTACAACGTTACGGCCTTTAGGACCTAAAGTTACTTTTACAGCATCTGCAAGTACGTTAACGCCTGCAATCATTTTTGAGCGAGCTGAATCACCAAATTTTACGTCTTTAGCTGACATGTTAAACTCCGAATCTTTTTAAATACTGAATCTGATAATAAATTTGAGTTATGTGTCGATTAGCCTTCAAGCACAGCTAAGATATCTGACTCTTTCATAATCAAGAGTTCTTCACCACTTACTTTTACCGTTGTACCTGCATAAGTACCGAACAATACTTTGTCGCCAACTTTAACGTCTAAAGCACGAACGCCGTTGTCAGTGATCTGACCATTACCCACTGCAATTACTTCACCTTGAGATGGTTTTTCAGCAGCAGAACCTGGAAGTAAAATACCACCAGCCGTTTTAGTTTCTTCTTCTACGCGACGAATCACAACACGATCATGTAATGGACGAATGTTGCTCATAGTTAACTCCATCAGACTTAGTCTTATTGATTAATGTGTGTCACCAGTTCGTGGCAACACATATAAAATTTTGGTATGCCACTTTTTTGGGGATGAAAAAAATGGCTTCAAGGGGAAAATGAAAAAAAATTCTATTTATAGATGTTTTTTTGAGCACAATAATGAAGTTATGCCGAATTAAACAACATTTTGTGATTTCACAAATGTTTTAACGGATTCATCAAACCAGTAATGCTCTATCAGACCATCATCAGAAATCACATTAAAACTATTTGATAATCCAAAACGTAAACGCTTAGATGTGGCTGTGCCTGCATGAATATCCAGAATAGGATGATCAAAACCTAAATGAAAAATCTGATTGAGATCGTGTACTGCCACTTTATGTAAATGACCATGCAAAAGACCGAACAAACCTGTTTTGCCCCATTGTTCTAAAGCAATTTTTCCCAATACGGGGCAGTCCTTATCGCCATGGTCATTTGGAAAGGTATAAAAAGGTTGATGGAATACCACGATTTTTATTTTATTGGCTGGCGCACTGTTCAACCGTTCATAAGTTTCATGAATCTGCTCCAGTGAAACATGTCCTCGGGTGTGATATCGCCGCCGAATACTATTTACACCTACCAAATAGAAATGTTCAGTCTCCAAAGTGGTTTCCATGCGACCGAAAAAGGCCTGATAACGCACAAAAGGAGAAAAAAAACGGCTCCAGACATGATAAAGCGGAATGTCGTGATTACCAGGTACCACCAGATAAGGAATCTCCAGCGCATCCAGAAATTGACGGCAGGCATAAAACTGCTTAATACGCGCACGTTGCGTCAGATCGCCACTCACCACCACAGCTTCTGGACGATGCTGCTGACAAAACGTCTTGATCGCATCAATACAAGCTTCACGCTCTGTTCCAAAATGCAGATCAGACAGATGTAATAACATTCGGAACCATCACTTTTAACGCAGATTTTTCGACTGCAAATTTTAATGGAGTTTGCATCTCCTTCAACTCTCCATCTAACGCAACCGTTAACTGTGGTTTTTTACACTCGACCAGTATATGTTCAGCACAGAATGAATAAACGCCTGAAGCCTGATCAATTTTTCCCTGAATCAGTTTCCATAGCATTTTCAATAAACTAAAACGGTCACTTTTAGCCACCACCACGCCAGCCAGTTTGCCATTGGCAGCGCATTCCGCAATTCTTAATTTCATGTCGCTGAGTTGCAACTGATTATTGCCAAAGAAAATCAATGGCGTTGCAACTGGATATTTTTCCCCATCTACGCTCACGGAAAGCTTTAAGGATTTATGCTCACGCAATAATACATCTAGCGCAGAGGTATAGGCATTTAAAGGAAGCCGTCCAAAGTGCTGATTAAAACGTTCCCGTTTTTTAATAAATAAAGGATATAGCCCAAGACTGGCATTATTTAAGTAAATTTGATCATTGATCGTGGCAATATGGACTTTTTGAATCGCGCCAGTTGCAATCACTTCTGCCGCCTCAAAAACATCTAGCGGGATATTCAAGACACGTGCGACATAATTAAAAGTCCCCAACGGAATAATGCCCATCGGAATATCGGTATGCATCAATTTTTTTGCTACTGCATTTAAAGTGCCATCTCCTCCCGCTGCCACCACAACACCGCGTGACTCTGCCTGTTGATGTCGAGCCAGCACCGTTCTCATCATGGCATCAAAATCAGTTTGAGAACTCAGCTCAAAAACCTGAATTTCGAATCCATATTGCGTCCAGAAGGTCATGAGACGCTCATACTCTTCATCTTGTTGTGCTGCATGAAAACCTGATTTTTGATTATAAATAATAGACAAAGGCTTTACATCGGGGGCCATAATTTTCAACCTTAAAGAAGATTACAGGCTTATTTTTGTTTACAAAATCAACAAATAATAGCTTGTTTATGTAAATTTTGAATGAGCTTCATTCATATAATCAATAACAATTCTCAAGAAATTTTAAAATATACTAAATAATTGTTTTTATTAAAAATTTATAACAAAAATAACATATATAAAAAAACAAAATAGCAAAATATAAAATGATTAAATTAAATAAAAACAATAGCTTAAAAACAAAAGTGGATTCCATGCTTTAGACCCTACCCTATTCTTTAGTCTTATATTTTTTATGATTTTATGCTTTAATACAGCCACTTTTTTTACTTCATCTGTCTTACTGTCATCCAGTAGATAGAACTTGTACGTTGTACACACTTTAAAAAGGCATCACCATGACCCAAGTGAACGCACCAGAATTCGTTCGTCACCCTAAGCTAATTGCATGGGTGGAAGAAATTGCAAAATTAACCAAACCAGCAAATATCGAATGGTGTGACGGAAGCGAAGAGGAATATCAACGTCTAATGGACTTGATGATCGCTAACGGCACCATGCAAAAGCTCAACCAAGAAAAACATCCTGGTTCTTATCTTGCAAATTCTGATCCTTCTGACGTTGCTCGTGTTGAAGACCGCACTTATATCTGTTCACAAAATGAAGAAGATGCTGGCGCAACAAATAACTGGGTTGCACCTGCGGAAATGCGCGCAAAATTAAATGGATTATTTGACGGCGCAATGGAAGGCCGTACCATGTATGTGGTTCCCTTCTCGATGGGTCCTTTAGGAAGCCACATTGCTCACATCGGTATCGAATTAACAGATTCTCCTTACGTTGCTGTCAGCATGACAAAAATGGCACGTATGGGCAAAGCAGTTTATGACGTGTTAGGCACAGATGGCGAATTCATCCCATGTGTACACACGGTTGCTGCACCGCTTAAAGATGGTCAAAAAGATGTTGCTTGGCCATGCAACAACGAAAAATATATCGTTCACTATCCAGAAACTCGTGAAATCTGGTCTTACGGTTCTGGTTACGGCGGTAATGCTTTACTTGGTAAAAAGTGCTTAGCATTACGTATTGCTTCTGCAATGGGTCGTGAACAAGGCTGGTTAGCTGAACACATGCTTATTTTAGGCGTGACCAATCCGCAAGGTGAAAAACACTACATCGCAGCTGCATTCCCTTCTGCTTGTGGTAAAACCAACTTTGCAATGTTGATTCCACCAGCTGGCTATGAAGGCTGGAAGATTGAGACTGTAGGTGACGATATTGCTTGGATCAAACCAGGTGAAGATGGTCGCTTATACGCAATCAACCCTGAAGCTGGTTTCTTCGGTGTTGCACCGGGTACAAATACCAAAACCAACCCGAACTGTATCGCAACGATGCATAAAGATGTTATCTATACCAACGTTGCAGTGACTAAAGACGGCGAAGTATGGTGGGAAGGTCTAACTAAAGAAGTTCCAGCTGATCTTATCACTTGGAAAGGCCAGCCATACGTTGAAGGCGAAAAAGCTGCGCATCCAAACTCACGCTTTACCGTTTCTGCGGGTCAATGCCCTTCGATTGATGCTGACTGGGAAAATCCAGCAGGTGTACCAATCTCTGCGTTTATCTTCGGCGGTCGTCGTGCAGACACAGTGCCTTTAGTATCTGAAGCATTTGACTGGGTTGATGGCGTTTATAAAGCTGCAACTATGGGTTCTGAAACAACTGCTGCGGCTGTTGGTCAACAAGGTATCGTTCGTCGCGACCCATTCGCAATGCTTCCATTTGCTGGTTATAACATGGCTGATTACTTCGGTCACTGGTTACAACTAGGTAAAGAAGTTGGTGCGAAAGCTGAAGCTGCTGGTAACAAATTACCAAAAATCTTCAACGTAAACTGGTTCCGTCGTGACGCAGAAGGCAACTTCGTATGGCCTGGTTTTGGTCAAAACATGCGTGTTCTTGAGTGGATCATCGATCGTTGTGAAGGCCGCGCTGAAGCGACTGAGACACCAATCGGTTACGTTCCAACTTACGAACAATTGAACTGGACTGGTATTGAGTTCTCTAAAGAACAATTCAACACAGTAACAGCGCAAGATAAAGACCAGTGGATCAAAGAACTTGAAAGCCACACCGAGCTATTTACTAAACTTGGTGATCGCTTACCTCAAGCACTTAAAGATCGTCAAAATGAATTATTAGCAGCTGTTAAATCTGCTTAATCTCTTTCATCTCCCTCTTTAAAAGGGGATTCAAAGAGAATAAAAAGGTCGCTTAGGCGGCCTTTTTTAATGGCTTTTCGAAATTTTCTATCAATCCCCTGCTTAGCTCTAACTATTCCCATTAAGCTTTAGACAAAATAAATTGCAAAGTTAACGAATATTAACAATAATTGTAATAATAATATTTCTCATTTACATGGTTGTAGGCATGAGTTCTTCTCCGCTGTTCAAACGCACCCCTCTCTTTTTAGCAATCTCTACATTAGTCAGTATCAGCTCATATAGCCATGCACTTGATGAAGGATCGCAACAACTCCCAACAATTAAAGTTCAAGCTACTCAGGATGATGGTACCAGCGAAAAAACCAAAGCTTACACCATTAAAAATAGCTCAAGTGCAACCAAACTCAACATTGAAGCCAAAGAAGTTCCTCAAACCATCAATGTTGTGACACGTCAACAAATTGATGATTTTGGCCTTACCAGCTCCCGTGACATTTTAAATAATACGCCAGGCGTTATCGTCAATTCATCTGAAACCGAACGCTCTGTGTATATGGCACGTGGTTTTGAGATTTCGAACATTTTGGTCGATGGCGTAGGCTTTCCTGCAAGCGCATGGAATTATAATGACACCAATCCAGATAGTTTCTTTTATGATCGCATTGAAGTCATTAAAGGTGCAGATGCATTAACCAATGCCTTTGGTGACCCGAGCGCAACCATTAACTATATTCGCAAACGCCCAACTAAAGAGTTTCAAGCCAATGCAGGACTAAGCTATGGCTCTTGGGACACCCAACGCTACGAAGCAGATGCTTCTGGTAGCCTCACACCAAGTGGCAATATTCGTGGTCGTCTTGCTGGCTTTGAACAAACAGGTGACTCACATTTAGATCGCTATTCTTCCGAAAAAAATGGGATTGCAGGGGTTTTAGAGGCTGATCTTACGGATAGCACCCTACTTACAGTGGGTGCCAGCCAAGAAAAAACCAAACCAAATGCCAACAACTGGGGGGCTTTACCCCTCATGGATTCCTCAGGGAAACAGATCACTTATGATCGTTCTTACAACCCAAATCCAGACTGGGCATATTGGGACAACACCTCTCGAAATGCCTTCATTGAATTCAAACAAAAGTTTCTGGAAACATGGTCGGCTAATCTTAGCTACAACTACAATGAAAAAGAGCGTCAAAGCCAATTACTCTACTATTATGGCTATCCTAAAGCGGATGGCTCAGATGTCGATCTGACAGCTTGGGGCGGAACAGAACATAATAAATTGCAAACTGCCGATTTTAACCTACAGGGTAAATTCGATCTTTTAGGCCGCGAACACGAAGCAATTGTGGGATACACTTTTTCTCAAAGCGAACAAAAGGATAAGCAAAAATCTGGAACAATCCTCGACAGTAATATCGGAACATGTACTCGTGGTACAGCCCCAAATAGCTATCCAACACAATGTACAACTGGCTGGGCAAGCTGGACACCAAACAATGTAACATGGAGTGCTTTAACGGATGCTGCGGATTACACCCAACGCAACCAATCCGTTTATGCTGCAACACGCCTACATTTGACCAATGACCTCAAACTCACATTAGGTGCGAACTATGTTCAAGCCAAGAGTGAAGGCTCAAGTTATAGCTCACCAATGAATTATGATGAAAGCAAAGTATCACCATATGCGGGTATTACTTATAACTTTACCCCTGAATATACAGGTTATATGAGTTATACCTCAATTTTCCGCCCACAAACTTCAGTGGATGAAACAACAGGAAAAGTAGCCGATCCAATCGAAGGTAAAAGCTACGAAATCGGCGTAAAAAGTGCATGGTTAGACAATAAACTAACAGGCACACTTGCGGTGTTTAGAACTGAAGAAAATAATTATCCTCTCAGACCGACAGATAGCCACCCGCTCAACCGTACGTCAGCAATCAGTGACTTACGTTCACAAGGTGTAGAAGTTGGCCTAGCTGGACAATTAACAGATCAAGTCAATGTTTCTCTCGGCTATACCCAATTTAGCCTGCAAGACCTGAAAAATGGTGGCGCAGCACGAACCTATAATCCAACCCAAAGCTTTAATCTGTTAACCACCTACTCGCCTACCCAGCTGCCAAAACTGAAAGTTGGTGCAGGTCTAAAATGGCAAAGCAAAATCACACGCTTTGATCCAAGCTACAACACTTATCTCAAACAAAGTGATTACGCCTTGCTTAACTTAATGGCGAGTTATGAAGTCAGTCCAAACTTTAGCATTCAGGCCAATGCCGATAACGTCACCGATAAAAAATACCTGAACAGCTTCACTGATGGACAGGCATTCTACGGAGAACCAGCAAATTACACCGTCGCCCTAAAATTTAAATACTAATAAAAAAAGCCCTCTAAATCAGAGGGCTTTTTTTATGAAAAGACTTAAGCGGCAACAGTTGTATGTGGTTTATTTGCCAAATACGCATCTAAGCTTTCAATCTCACTTTGCGCAAAGTTTAGACCAAGTTTAGAACGTCTCCATAAAACATCCTGACTGTTGCTTACCCACTCAAAAGCACATAAGTAGTCAACTTCTTTTGCATACAAGCCTTGACCAAAATGCTGTCCAAGCTGCTCAACCGAAGTTGCATCACCCAAAATATTCCAGATGCGCGAACCGTATGCAGATGCCCAACGTTTTGCTAAAGCTTCAGAAGCATCTGTAATTTGTGCGCGAATTTCTTTTGCCAGCTGTTCAGCCGACTCCATATTTTCACCACCCGGTAAAGCTTCTGTTGCGGTCCAGCTACCCTTCATTTCAGGGAAGAATGGTTTTAACTGCTGCATAGCAGACTCAGCCAACTTACGATAAGTTGTTAATTTACCGCCAAATACTGAAAGTAATGGTGCTTGATCATCCGACTCTTTAGACAGTGCTAAGGTATAGTCACGGGTAATTGCAGATGGATTATCAGACTCATCATCACACAATGGACGAACACCCGCAAAAGTCGACACAATGTCAGCTTGCGTTAACTGATTTTTAAAGTGTGCATTGCTCACTTTGATCAGATAATCGGTCTCTTCCTGTGTAATTTTCACTTGTGCAGGATCACCTTGATACTCACGGTCTGTCGTTCCAATCATGGTGTACTGATCCAGATATGGAATAGCAAAGACGATACGACGGTCATCATTTTGCATAATAAATGCTTTGTCGCCTTCATACAGTTTCGGCACGATGATGTGACTACCCTGAATCAAACGGATACCGTATGGTGATTTAAGCTGTAAATCCTGCTTGATAAACTGCGCCACCCAAGGACCAGCAGCATTCACCAAAGCTTTTGCTTTAATCTGGAATTGACCTTTTTCATTTTCCAGAACAACGACCCAATACTGCCCTTCACGTTGTGCTGATAAACAACGAGTACGCGTCACAATATCTGCACCTTTTTCACGGGCATGCATTGCATTGAGTACAACCAGACGAGCGTCATCAACCGCACAATCTGAATACTCAAAACCACGGGTAATCGCCGCATTTAAAGGGCTGTCTTCTTTAAAATAGACATTGTTTGAACCCAATAATTTTTCACGTTTACCAAGATGATCGTAGAAGAATAAACCTGTACGAATTAACCAAGCTGGACGCAAATGCGGACGATGCGGCATGATAAAGCGCATAGGACGAATAATATGCGGTGCTTTTGCTAGCAATACCTCACGTTCAGCCAATGCTTCACGTACCAAGCGAAACTCTTTATGTTCAAGGTAGCGTAGACCACCATGAATGAGCTTACTACTTGCAGAAGATGTATGGCTCGCCAAATCATCTTTTTCGCACAAGAAGACAGACAAACCACGACCTGATGCATCAGCTGCGATACCAACACCGTTGATACCACCACCAATCACAGCAAGATCATAAATTTTGTCATTTAACTGAGGAGAAGTTTGCATAAATCACCGCAAATGTTCATTATTGTTCAATTACGAACATTTAAACATGTTAAATGAAAATAAACAATAAAAAATGAGTGCAAAAAATCCAATTTCTAAACATTTTTAGATAAATGGTCAAAAATGAAAAGTAAGACAATGCAAAGATGAAAACGATGGAAAGCTAATGTTTATAAGAGAATCAGGACTATTTTAATAAAGTGCTCTTGAGCCAAAAGCCTTTAGCTCAAGAAAAGTAACAATTTTTCGAAAATGAAGATTTATTTTGCAATAATCAAACCAACATCCAGTTCCTGAATGGTTTTCATAAAGGCATCATTCGGTTGCTGATCGGTAAAAATACAATCCACCTGCTTGAGTGAACCTAAGCGAATCATGGCATTACGACCAAATTTACTGCTATCGGCAGCAAGAAAAACCTGACGTGCGCTGGAAACGATTTCTTGAGAAACGCAAACTTCCTGAAAATCGAAATCCAGTAAAGTCCCATCCTCTTCGATTCCACTGATCCCGACCAGTGCATAATCGGCTTTGAACTGTTTAAAAAAGTCCGCTGTCGCTTGTCCAATTACCCCACCATCTGGGCGAACACGACCACTGGCAATCAGGACTTCAAAGTCTTCTTTGGTACTGAGGATTTTCGCAACATTGAGATTATTGGTAATAATCCGCAAACCAGTATGGTTTAACAATGCATGCGCAATTGCTTCGGTTGTGGTACCAATATTAATGAATAATGAAGCATGATCTGGAACGGCTGCAGCGACAGCGGCTGCAATCGTTCTTTTTTCTTCCAGCATATGGCCGACACGCATCGTATATTCAGTGTTCTCTACACTTGAATCATGCGCTGCGCCACCATGGTAACGACGTAATAACCCTTCATCCGCCAATTGATTAATATCACGACGGATGGTTTGCGGGGTAACATCAAAATGTTGAGCAAGCTCCTCAATACTGATATAGCCACGTTCTCTCACTAACTCGAGGGTTTTCTGTTGGCGCAATATCAAGCTCATGCTCATCCATCCTGTATTATTTTTTACGTCTTACTCAATCTGGTTATTTTAGCTTAATCTTCCGCCCAATCACGAGTACGTCCGACTGCTTTTAACCAACCTTTATACAGTTTTTCAGTCACTTCCTGACCGCATTCTGGCGTAAAGGTATTTTCAATGGTCATTCTACTTTTTAATTCGTTCAAGTCAGACCAGAAACCAACTGCCAGACCCGCAAGGAAGGCTGCGCCCATACCCGTTGTTTCTTTCATTGCTGGACGTTCTACCGAAGTGCCCATAATGTCTGCCTGGAACTGCATCAGGAAGTTATTTGCCGTTACACCACCATCCACACGCAAGGTACGTAACTTTTCACCCGAATCCTGTTGCATGGCATCCAGTACATCACGTGTCTGATACGCAATCGATTCCAAGGTTGCACGGATAATGTGTTCAATACTCACACCACGGGTAATACCCAAAATCGCACCACGTGCAGTCGGATCCCAATACGGTGCACCTAAGCCAGTAAAGGCAGGCACAACATAGACCCCATTGCTATCTTTTACTTTGGTTGCATAGTATTCAGAATCATGTGAGTCATTAATGGCTTTCAGCTCGTCACGTAACCACTGTACACATGAGCCACCATTAAACACCGCACCTTCCAGTGCATAGTTCACTTCACCACGCGCACCACATGCAATCGTGGTCAACAAACCGTGATCTGACTGAACAATACGTTTACCTGTATTCATGAGCAAGAAACAGCCCGTACCGTAGGTATTTTTTGCCTGACCAACTTCAACACACATTTGACCAAACAAGGCTGCCTGTTGATCCCCCGCGATCCCGGCAATTGGAATTCCAATTTCCTGACCACTAATGGTGTGGGTATAACCATAGACTTCAGAAGAACTACGCACTTCTGGCAACATTGCTTTCGGAATATTTAATGCTTCAAGTAGCTTGTCATCCCACTCCAATGTTTCAATGTTGAATAACATGGTGCGTGATGCATTGGTGTAATCAGTCACATGGACTTGACCATTGGTCAGTTTCCACAACAACCATGTATCAACGGTACCAAATAACAGTTCGCCACGTTCTGCGCGCTCACGACTTCCCTCAACACGATCAAGAATCCACTTAATTTTTGTTGCCGAGAAATATGGATCAATTACCAAGCCCGTCACTTTACGCACGTAGTCTTGCCAACCATCCTGACGAAGCTGATTACAAATCTCATTGCTTTGACGGCTTTGCCATACAATTGCATTGTAGATAGGTTTACCTGTCTGCTTATCCCAGATGACCGTTGTTTCGCGTTGGTTAGTGATCCCAATCGCTGCAATCTGATCACTTGAAATGCTTGCCTGCGCTAAAGCTTCTACCCAAACTGCGCTTTGCGTCGCCCAGATTTCCATAGGATCATGCTCAACCCAACCTGGTTGTGGGTAAATTTGCGTAAATTCACGCTGAGCAATACTGATGACATTCGCATCGTGATCCAATACGATTGCACGTGAACTCGTTGTACCTTGGTCAAATGCAACCACGTATTTTTTTTGACTATCTGTAGAGATCATGACATACCTATCCAGACTTGCTTGTGTATAGTGCAATAAATTAAATGCCCGTTAAAAAACGGGCTCTAGATACTGCAAAAAAGCAATGACTTCTGTATTAAATAAAAAACTTGGCAGATTATATGCAAAATTGTTCGAAAACGAAAATTCTTTCTTTAACTTTGAACATAAAAACGATGAATAGCCCGTGTTTTAAAGATAACTCACAATAAAAAACTGTTTTTATGCGATACTAAAAGCAGAAATAACAGGACCATTGATATGAAAAAAACGAATTTATTCTTTCTTGTAAGCGGTACTCTTCTTATTGCAGCCTGTCAAAGCAGTCCACATCAATATAATGGTGTGACTGGCTATCAAATTGAAAATAAAACAACAACTTCGGCGACGATTGCTTATACACTTGCCGCTCACAGTAATCGTGATATTGACGAGAAAAAGTTACAACACGCTTGTAAGCAAGTGTTAGGTGCAGAAAAAAACTACAAAATTTCAGTGCTTAGCGTTAATGAAATTATGAATCCGACACAGCAAGAACAATACGGCGTCAAACTCGGTAACAGTCGCGCAACTTTTGGTCTATCGAACTCACCAGACTTAAATAATAGCGAAGGTTATGCGACCCGTCAGGCACTTGAGACGCGTCCAACCACATTAAAAGTTGTACGTTACACCTGTTCTTGATCAGGCTGATTGTGAAAAAAAGGACGTATTCAGCTCAGAATACGTCCTTTTTTTATCATTTTAGAACATCGTGAATAGAGAGATCTTTATCAAATACAGATTTTGCAAAAGGACATAACGGAATGACTTTCACCTGACGCTGCCTGACGAATGCGATTAACTCATGTAGAAGCTTGTGTCCAACACCTTGACCACGAAATTGATCGCTGACATCCGTGTGGTCAATAATTAACATGCTATCTCCTGCCCAGGTATACGCCATTTCTCCCGCTAGCACGCCATCTTCCAACAGCTTGAATGAGCCATGTTTACCGTCATCAGTTTGTTCAATTCCCATGTGCACTCCTCATCTTGTTATTCAATCCAGTCGCAAAATTTCATTTTTTTAACTTCAATGTTTTAACATGGGCGTTAACCCTACTTTGTTAAAATTTTATATTTATTTATGAGGCAATCGTGGTCATCCTTAACCACAATCACATTTATTTAGTACGATAAAAACTCACATTTCGAAACTCTTTAGATTCATCCAGATCAGGCCAAGTAGTGGCACTACGTTCGTCAATTTTTAGATATTGAGGATGACTAAAATTCTTCACCCGACTATCTGCCACCCACACTTCAGGTGCAAATTTCAAGAATTCATCTAAAAAGAAACGATTACATTGATCATAGAGTACATCTGCTGCTAGCAGCACATCGACTTGCTCTGCTTGATATAAATCATCCAGATATTCCAGTTCAACATCATTCAATAATGCATTTTCACGACATGATGCCAAACTGACAGGATCAATATCACAGCAGATCACCCGTTTTGCGCCCGCCATTTTTGCTGCAATGGCAACCACACCAGATCCAGCGCCAAAGTCCAGCACCACTTTATCTTTGACATGGTGCGGCTCTGCCAATAACCATTGCGCCATTGCCAGACCAGATGCCCAACAAAAAATCCAGTACGGTGTTTCATTCCAGATTCTTCGGATCACTTCATCATCTAAACGATCTGTTGGAAATACAGGTGGAATTAACCAGAGTGAAATCGGTGTTTCAGGCAGTTGCTGTGCCAGCAAATCCGTGTTTGGAATCACTTCATGCAATGCTTTAAGCAATTGCTCAGGGGCTTTGGCAAATTGAAAAGTACAGCTCATATTTGTTTAATTCTAAAAAAACCCCTCTTAGCGAGGGGTTGTTAATGCTTATCCTAATGCTTTTTCAGCTGCTTCTACGGTTTGACGAATTAATGTGGTAATGGTCATTGGACCTACCCCACCTGGTACTGGTGTATAAGCAGACGCAACTTCCTCGATGCCGACCAACTGGATATCACCTACACCGCCACCATCACGTGGATGGAAACCGGCATCAACAACAACTGCACCTTGCTTGATCCAGTCTTTTTGAATTAATTCAGCTTTACCCACTGCACCCACAATAATATCTGCCTGTTTTACAAGATCAGAAAGATTTTGTGTACGTGAATGGCAAATAGTCACAGTTGCATTGGCTTGTAATAGCATCATTGCCATTGGTTTACCCAAAATCGCTGAACGGCCCACCACTACGGCATGTTTACCTGCGATTTCAATCTTGTTTTCTTTTAGAATGGTCATGATGCCCGCTGGTGTTGCAGAACCATATGCTGCTTCGCCCATTGCCATACGACCAAAACCAAGACAAGTCACACCATCTACATCTTTTTCTAATGAAATCGCATCAAAACATGCTCTTTCATCAATTTGTTCAGGCACTGGATGTTGTAACAAGATCCCGTGAACATCAGGATTGGCATTTAATTTTTCAATTTCAGCCAAAAGCTGTTCAGTTGTGGTTTCTTTTGGAAGTTCAACTTTAAGAGAATCCATACCGACACGGCGGCAAGCATTTCCCTTCATACGCACGTAAGTTGCAGATGCACCATCATCACCAACCAGAATGGTGGCCAAGATTGGGGTACGTCCCGATTTTGCTTTTAATGCTTCTACACGTACCAACAAATCCGTTTCAATTTGTTTTGCTAATGCACGACCGTCTAAAACCAATGCCACAGCGCATCTCCAAAGTGGGTATGAATGAATTGGGTAAATAATACATGATAATTTGACCAATATTCTTTTAGATGTTGTTTTTATGTGCATATTCGCGATAAACACTATTGTTTTTTTTTTAAAGATTGCTAATATGTGCATCACCAAGAGATGGCGGGGTGGCAGAGTGGTCATGCAGCGGACTGCAACTCCGTGTACGCCGGTTCGATTCCGACCTCCGCCTCCATTGGTAAAGCCCGAGTGGTGAAATCGGTAGACACAGGGGATTTAAAATCCCCCGCCCACAAAGCGTGCCAGTTCGAGTCTGGCCTCGGGCACCATTTTTCAGCTAATGAAATATGGTGCAAATAAAAATCCAGCGTAAGCTGGTTTTTTTATGCCTGAAATTTGGGTCACAAGAAAAAAAGCCAAGCACGATAGCTTGGCCTTTGCTACTTTTAAATTTATGCCACCTGTTGAGCAGTTTTCATTGGCAATAAATTTTTATCCAGACTTAACTGATAGCCACGGCTTTGATCAATCGCATATACAGGTTTTTTGATTGAATCCAGATAAATCCATTGGGATTGGACTTGTGTCTCATCAAACTGAACAATCAAATACCCCCTCTGATTCAAATTGCAATAATTCAATTCATCAATCAATGTATTAAAAGCAAATTCGAATTGCTGTAACTGCGCCAAAGGAATATTCAGGTACTTTTCCAAACCCGGTGAAGACACCGAACTGGTGGCAAGCTCTACACCGACAAATGCACCATCTTTACTATATAGATTAGAAGACCATGCATTGTGTGTATCCCCTGCCAGCACCACGACTTTTTTCTTTAATTGCGCCAAAGTGCCATACAAAATTTCACGTTCTGCAAAATAACCATCCCACGCATCAAGGTTATAAGGCGCGACAGTTAACACACGTGCTTGTTCTTGTGCAGTTAGCGTCGGATCACCTTTCTGCAAACGGATTTTCAGGGTAATCAGCTCAGCAATCTGTGCATTCATTTTTTCCAAAGTTTCATCACTCGGATTTCCCGAAGTAATTTCTGCCAACGCAAACAGTAACTCAGCAGGTACCAGCATTTTGGTCATGAGAATTTGCTGCCCCAAGACATTCCATGTCGCTGTTGATTGCTGCAATTTTCCAAGCAACCAGTCTCGTTGGGTATAACCCATCAAAGTACGTGCGGGATTGGTTAAATCAGCCTGAAACCTAGCAATATCCAGTCCTGTAGTGGTCATATAATTGGCATAATCCAGTTGCTCATCACGCGCAATAATACGGGTATCCAGCATGGTTAACTGAACCAGATTACCGAAATCGAATTGGCGGTAAATCTTGGTATGCTGATCATCAACCGGACGAATCGGCATCCATTCAAAATAAGCTTGTAATGCGGCAAGTTTACGCTCTAAGAAAGGCCCTTCATCTGGCTGATGATTTTCCGCGCCTTCTCGCCATGTATCATTGGCTAGCTCATGGTCATCCCAGATTACAATAAAGGGATGACGTTGATGTGCTGCCTGCAAGTCCAGATCTTCACGATAGAGTGCATAACGCTTGCGATAATCATCCAGCTTAATAATTTCCTTATCATTATCTGCAGGCAATGTCCGTCCCAGCTCCTTCGCTTCTTCTGTCGCATAGCCAGTGGCACCATATTCATAAATATAGTCCCCCAGATGGATGATCACATCGACATTTTGCTTGGCCATTTCACGATAGACATAAAAATAACCTGCTGGATAATTCGAGCATGAACACACTGCGAAACTGACTTTAGAGGTGCTGGTGGGCAAAGTTTTGGTTCGTCCGACTGGAGAAATTTTATCTCCAAAGATAAAACGGTAGAAATAACTTTGATCTGGAATCAACCCTGTCGCATCGACCTTCACGGTAAAATCTTGCGATGCAGCCGTTGTCACTTTATCCGTTTTTACGATCTGCTTAAATTGGTCATCCAGTGAAATTTGCCAAGTGACTTGCAAACGTGCACTGCTGTCATTGGGTGTCAATCGCGTCCATAAGATCACACGATCTTTCAACGGATCACCACTGGCAACACCATGTTCAAAATTGACTTTTAAAGTTGAAGATTCCTGATCAGAGCTATCATTACACCCTGTGAAGCCAACCGATAAAGATAACGCGCCGAAACCAAATAAACTTTTTTGAATGAGTTCCCGCCGAGAAATTTTTGCTGTCATGTGATAGCTACCTTTACTTTTATTCGTTTAAATAAATGAGTAAAGTTAATTTGCCAACATGAAGCTTTGATCTCAGTTTAATGAAATAATCATGAAAAGAAGCCTTTGCCGTTTATTTTTTATCAGATAACTGCATGAATCGCTTGAAAAGAAAGCAAATAGTGAGTTTTACTCTTGCCAAGTTTTAAAGTGTCCTCTATTATTGCGCACATGCCCGAGTGGTGAAATCGGTAGACACAGGGGATTTAAAATCCCCCGCCCACAAAGCGTGCCAGTTCGAGTCTGGCCTCGGGCACCATTTTTCAACTAATGAAATATGGTGCAAATAAAAATCCAGCGTAAGCTGGTTTTTTTATGCCTGAAATTTAACACTACAAAATAAAAATGCCCGAGCAAAAGACTCAGGCATTCGATAGAAAACAATAAAGATTATTCCACCCGAATAATTTTACCATTCTCATCATGATGAACAACACTCACCTTCTGCTGACGTCCCGCCTGAATCTCTTGCTCAGGGAGCTCAAAATAACGTGCATAGTCAGGCAGTGTCTTTTCCACCACATGTTTTTGATGCACACGTTTGGCAGGCAACAATCCCCAAAGCAATAACGCAACTGCACACATAAATAAGGCAGTTACACCATGCTCAAGACCATCACTAAATGCCGACATCAAACGCTGGGCAATATGGGTCTTTTGTAATTCAACCAACACCCACACCAAAATAAATGGACGCCATAATAATAACCAGGCTGCCCACATCATTGCGGTTGTTGTTGTCGAAAAATAACGTTTGTGCCATGGGAGCTGGCGACGTACATCAATAATCAAACTGTCTGCTTTCATTGCTTTTTCTCAGCAAAAATGAATCTTTGCGATTCAACGAATTCCACGATCTGGGCTAATCCAACGGGCACGCTTTTCATCATTACGCAACAGGACCTTTGGAAAGGCGACGATTGTAGCAGTAATCGTGATCAACCAAAACACAAATGGGTACCAAATCATCCAATAATAATTTTTCCCTAGGTTTGGTTCATAACGACTATCCATCCATTTGCTTAAAGCAAACTGAATTAAACAGGTTGCCCCCAATAAAATTCCACTACCATACGGTAAAAATGGTGAGCTGACGATCGCCAATGCCGGTATTGCCAGAATAAAATGCAATAACCAGATCACAGCCATAATAAGCATCAAATATGACCAAATGAGTGTCAAACATAGCTCAAACATCAAAGGCCATAAAAAATTTAATTTTGGTTTCAGGAATACATCAATATTCTTGACCAAAACCTGTGCCCCACCCATGGCCCAACGCAAGCGCTGCTTCCATAGACCATTGAAGGTTTCAGGCATTAAAATCCACACCAGCGCATTCGGCTCAAAGCGTACATCCCAGCCTGCGCGTTGCAGTTTCCAGGTAATATCAATGTCTTCGGTCAACATGTTCGGTGACCAATAATCCACTTGATGCACAGCACTTTTACGGAATGCGGTAATGACACCAGATACAGTAAATAAACGACCAAAAGTACGCTGGGCACGTTTGATCATACCGACAATCGAAGAAAACTCTCCAACCTGAATCCGTCCAAGCAATGTTGAACGAGTCCGAATACGTGGGTTGCCTGTTACAGCCGCAACCGTTGGATCTTCCAGAAAGTGTCGCATCATCCATTTTGCGGCATGTGGATCGAGCAAGGCATCGCCATCAATCCCGATCAGGAATTCAGCATCAGTCATCAAACTGCCCGCTTGCAATCCCATTGCCTTACCCTGATTTTGTGCCAAATGCACCACACGCAATTTGTCATACTGTGTCGCTAAGCGATCCAGTACTTCCCCTGTATTATCAGAACTACCATCATTAATTGCGATGACCTCAAAATTTGGATAATCCAATTTCAGTGCATGACTAATGGTTTCTTCGGCATTGTCCCCTTCGTTAAAGCAGGGAACCAATACCGCAACTTTTGGGTATTCAGGCAAAGTGGCGGGTTGCTGATAAGGCGGATCCTGACGCTCTTTCCAGTAGAAAATGATTGCTCCAACCATCCACAAATACGACATAAATAAGGGATAGTAAAAAACAAACTTAATGGCGTATGACCACAATAAAGCAATCCAACTCATCTCATTACTCCACTATGGTACTAATTGAGATGATTTTAGACTAAAAGCCTTATGCATTGTTTCTACATCTGGATGTCCTTTGATCGGATCGTCAGGATAATAGGCAATATGCATCGCACCTTGCTCATATAAAGACTTGATTGTCGCTGACATTTCTTCAGAAGGCACCTTTTCATTGTTGCGCCAGTTAATGGCCTGCAATTCCATGACCGTCTTTTTAATGCCATTTGGATATTTTTTCACGCGATTTAAAATATCACTATAGAACTTTTCTGGATTCTCAGATTGTTCCATATAAGGCATCGCCATGATTGCAGTGAAATCATAACGGTTGATCGATTGCTCTAAGGATTGGGCATACCAGTTTTCCGCATACGGATTTAACGCCACTTGTGCATATAGATTACGGGCAGTCACGAGGAAAGGTTGATATTGACGCACCTCTCCTGCCAGCTCCATCGCAAAATCATCTAAATAACGCGTCTTATACGCTGTCCATTTTTGCAAATCAGCATCATTATCACGAATTTTAGCTAAATCAGTTGGTAGACCTTGTTTTGCATAAGCAGCCAAAGCTTCTGGGCTGGCATCTTCATAGTCAGACAAGGTCACGTCATCATGGAACAACAAACCATCAAACGGCGTCGATTTTGCCAAATCCTGATAAATTTCCTTAATGGTTTGACGTGCTTCTGGTGAGAATGGGCTGAGACGGATATAACCCATATTCAAATGGTCACCTTCTTTTGCCTGCTGGGTTTCAACCAGATCTTTGGATACAGGATCCGTTTTTGGCAGCTCCCAAGCCAATAATGGCATCCACGCATATAAACGTTGTACAGGTGTGCGGGTCTGGATTTGCCAAGCCACACGGTTAAACAAGTCCGCACGCATTGGAATATGACGGTTCGGGAAATACACCATATCCGCTGAGCCGTTGGCATCTGGATCAGAGAAAGCTTGTAAATAGACAGTATTGACGCCCATGCCATTAATACGGTCAATCAGATGATCCAGATTACGTTCTTGCTGCTTCTCATCTGGATCATAAATATAGTCCAAATCGACATGCATGATTTTTTGCGGACGATTATTGTCGTTTAGGTTTAATTCACGGTTTTTAATTTCTTGTGCTAGTGCGCTGGTCGACATACTACCTTGAATCAGAATACGACTCATATTCTGTAAGGATTGCTTGGCATGGTCTGCCCCATCATCCAGTGTAATGGTAATTGGCATACCCAGCTGTTTCGCGGCTTGTACCAGTTGCATATTATAACGACCATAAGGCCAGACCATAACACGCGGTGAACGAAGACCATGTGCTTTTAGTAGCTCATTGTTCTTTTTCAGATCTCCAAAAACACGTGCCTGATAAGTTGCATCACTTTCATAACTTTTGCTTTTTGGATCATAAATTCGCGCAATTGCAGCAGGTTCCAGATTGCCCTGTGGATTGGCATTAATCCCTTGATGCAAATGATAGCTGTGGCTGGCAATTTCCACCAAGCCACTGTTTTGCATTTCTTTAAGTTCTTCCCAACTCAAGATTTTATTACGTGCAATTTCCTCACCACCAAAGTCCACCTTTTGGCCCGCCTTTGGTTCTAGCCACGATCCGACTACAGCCAAAACAACTGGGATTTTTTTCGCACGAATAATTGGATAAGCATTTTGATAAAAAGATTGATAGCCATCATCAACTGTTAATAAAACAGGTTTTGTGGGTAACTTATATTTACCTTGATGGGCCTTGATCAATTGATCAACATTAATAAAGTGATAGCCATTCTTCTTGAGCCAGTCGATATGCTCACTGAACTGTTGTGCAGTCACCGAATAACTAGGAATCAGCGCATCTTTTCTGTCTGTGATTTCATGATAGCCAATGACGGTTAAGGTGGTCGCATCAATTTTTGGTTTTGCCGCAAAAGTAGTGGTGCTTGCAACCACGCCAAACACAAGACCTAAAAATGCATTTAAGGTCGGAGACACTAAACGTGTTGTCATAGAGATATCGTCTCAAGATTAGAAATGTGCTGATCGCAAAGCATGCCTGAATCATCTTACCGTTTATGGAAACACAAGATGATTTAAATGATCAGCTGGGAATATGGATTGTATTTATAATTTTAAAAACTGAAAATAAACTTAAAAGTATTTTTTATGAAATAAATCACCCGATAACGGCATATTGATTAACAAAAATCTAAAAACTCCTAAGATGACAAGCAACATTAGGAGTTTTCGAATAGCAAACAAGGTAAATTAATACTGGATTGACTGAAAATTTGGATGCTCTGCGAGTTGCTGTAAATAATGACGCTCTTTTTGATAAAAATATTTATTTAAACGGTTCACCCATTCTCCACGGCGAAAGGTCAATATTTTTTTATGGACACCATCATATTCCAGCAATACTACATTACTGTCATCTTCCCCTGAGGCTAAACGGGTAATTTTATAATCATGCGGCGCATATTGATGTGAGGGCTGTAATGATCTCAAAATTTCTACTTTATATTCACCATCCAGCCAGTAATGTTTATCCATCAGGGCTTTTTCATTGACCCAGAAACCAGTCTGTGCGCCATCATGCGTATCAATCAGAAAAAAATGATCGAGCTCTCTTAATAATTCTGATGCAGTGATATCCAAATAATCATTCATACCCACCTCTACTCACTCAAATTCTTATCGTTGCTTATTGCCATATTTTTATCGTGGATAAACTACAAGTGACTGTTCCCCCATCTACCTGTAGTGATCCGAAGTGCAAATTTTCACGACCTGTATTGAATAATCGTGCTTTAAAATAGAATCGTAGAAAATTGCTCTTTTAACTCAAAGATATACAGGACTGTATACAGAATCAATATTTTTCTCTTGGGTTGCCGTATAATTCAGATAAAAGAAATTTATATAAAAATCAAAATGTTAGTTAAAGATTGTATTTATATTAATAGGTGCTTGATTTTAAAGTGATTTAGCTCAAAAATAAGACTAAACCACTTTAATTTTGACATGACAAACGTGTTATTCGTCGCGCGTTTTTACATCAAAAAGTTCGATTTCAAAAGTCAGATTGGCATTAGCTGGGATAATTTTCCCAATCTTACGTGTGCCATAAGCCAAGTGTGCAGGAACAATCAATTTACGCTTTCCGCCTACTCGCATCCCCATAATGCCCTGATCCCAACCTTTGATCACACGGCCTGTACCAATCACGGTTTCAAAATAGTTGCCACGATCAAGTGAGGAATCAAACTTTGTGCCATCTTCCAGCCAGCCAGTATAGTGAGTTGTGATTAAAGCACCACGAACTGCCTCTTTACCTTCGCCTACTTTTAAATCAATAATTTCTAATTCTGCAGTCATTTCTATCTCTCCAAATTACTCAAACCAAGATTATTGCAATTGTTGCCATTGAATGTCGACCTGACCTTTGTCACTTAACAACGACCATTCTCCATCCATAATATTGAGCTGTAGTTGCATGGTACGTTCGCATAAGCTTTCAAGTGCTTGCGTGGTTTGAGGAGCCAGTTGCCACACTTGCACATTGTTTAAGGTTTTAATCTTGCTATTCTTCTGCCACCAGTCGTCTGCCTGTGAGCCATAAGTCACGACCGCCACCTGCTTACAACGTGCGCTGGCCTTTTTGACTTTATCTTCCGATGGGCAACCCACTTCAATCCACTTTTCTAAAAGTCCAGTCAGATCTTTTTGCCATAAAGCAGGCTCATCTGTCTCAAACAAGTCTTTGGTAAATTCCAGACGCTCATCAGCAAAACGTGCATAAGCAAGAATACGAACCATTAAACGTTCAATCGTTTCAGATGGATGCAACGCAAGTGTCAGTTGGTAATCTGCATAGATATGCTCATCCATATTGGCAATATTCAGGTCTGCCTTATATATTGTTGCTTTTAACGCCATAAACGATACTCTTAAAATGCGGTGCTCTCAAATTTGGCGCTAAGCATACTCTATTTTAGGGGCAAAAATGCGCTGAATTATTCAGGTGGTCGACGAATCTTCAGGATTGCGACAAGCCAACAACTGGGTCTCAAATGCCAGCCAATCCTGCTCAGACTGCGTAATCACCTCAATCCGGTTATCAATGCCTTCTTCGGCAGATTTATAGTTAAATTGCTGCGGATTGAAATTAAAACTTTTCCAGCCCTGATCGGTATTAAAGATTCCCTTAATGCGCACCCAGTCTTGCTGCGCACACAACACATCCAGCAGATCATAAAAATCAAACTGCCAGCGTTTGGGAAGTTTCCAGCCTGCGACCGTATAACCCTGAGCTGTTTCAATATAATGATAAGGAAGTTGTTTAATCTCAGCGTTTGGCACATGCGTCGGCTGTGCTTGCTGTATCTTTAATAAAGGCTGAATTTTTCGTTGCAGCGCTTGCTGTTGAATATCTAATTGCTGAATATCCACTTGTCCATTTTCAGCTTCAATCCAATATTGGACATAAGGTTCATATTCTTGTTTTAACGCCATATAAGCTTGACGATCTGCTGCTGTCATACAGTCGATATGAGATAACACCACAATTTGTGCCGCTTTGAGTTGATCGGTATATAAGTTTTGCTTCACCCATGCTTCATCATGCAAACGACTACCATCTACCACAATCACCAAAGCTCGCATCGCCAGACTGCTTTGCCAATGTAGCTCAGTCAATTGTTCCAAAAGTTGAGCTGGATGCCCTAAACCCGTCGGCTCGATAAATAAACGGTCAGGCTTGCTTTCAGTTAATAAACGCGCAAGTGCAATTTGCATCGGCAATTGACTACTACAACATAAACAGCCGCCTAATAATTCTTTAACAGCATAACCTTGCTGTTGGCTAATCAGTTGCTGATCGACACCAATTTGCCCAAATTCATTCATCAATATCGCCCAAGTCTCATTCTCAGGCTTTTGCGTCAGTAAATGCTGTAATAAAGTGGTTTTACCCGCTCCAAGAAAACCAGAAATAATATGGGTTGGAACCGTTTTGGGAGCAAGAAATTTCACGATGCACTCGCATTAAAAATTTATTTCATTTTAAAGAGAAAAATTTATTAAATAAATTAAAGAATAGAGATTTAATATAACCTGCCTTTTGACTCATTAATTAAAAATAAAGAGATACATATCACAAACAATATCTAAAAAGATTATTTAATATTGAAAACTAAATGGTTTATTCAATTAACAGATATTCGTCAAACTTAAATCAATGTTTAAAATACGTAAAAAACCAGCTTGTTTTTTGACCATAAAAACATATTTCCATACATTTTCATCCTTAATTTCTCCATGCTGTTTTACATAGTAACTACATAAAGCGACCCAATATTTCATATTGTTAAGAATGACGTAATAGATTGTTAAGGATGTTGCCGCAAAAACGTTTGGCCCATAGCATGGACCTCATGCCGAAATGAGAGATTTGGATTAACCGAATCATCCATTGATGGCTGTTATTTTAAATGAAATAAGGATGCCAAACATGAAACTTATCAAAACTCTTCTTGCAACAACTCTTACTCTTGCAGCAGCTTCTTCATTCGCAGCAACAGCTGAAGAACAAGCTCAAACTCAAGACCAAGTTGTTGTTTCAACTCAAGAGCAACCTGGTACTCAAGCTGCAACTGATGCGACAGCACCTGCGTCTACTCCAGCACCAACTAACTAAGCAGATCTAAAGATTTCCTCCAAATCTTTAGACCAACATTCGTAATGATCTAACGCTTATTTCATTACCAATGTAAAAAAAGATCGGACCATGCTGCGGTCCGATTTTTTATTTTGAATGATCTAAAACTTAAAGCATTAGCACTGCGTTGATTTTTTAAACATACTGCATGAAGGTTGATGGACTTCTTGCAAACGCGTTGCTTTACGTTGCTCTGCTGCCTCAAAACGACAACGCTTCCACTCAGTATCTAAATTTAATTGTGGCACTTCTTTTGGCTTACGCTGCTCATCAACTGCGACCATGGTGAAATAACAGGTATTGGTATGGCGTATGGTTCTATTCTGGATATTCTGTGCTTCGACACGAATACCAATTTCCATTGAAGTACGGCCAACATGGTTCACACTGGCCAAAAATGTCACCAGTTCCCCCACATAAATCGGCTCTTTGAAATTTACGCGGTCAACCGATAAAGTCACCACATAGCTCCCCGAGTATCGACTTGCACAAGCATACGCAACTTGATCTAACAGCTTGAGGATCGTACCCCCATGAACATTGCCTGAAAAGTTTGCCATATCAGGCGTCATCAAAACGGTCATGGTCAACTCTGACTGGTCGTCAGGTGCCTGGTTCGCTTGATCTAATTGATACATGAGAAGAGCTCATTAAGAATGCAACCTCATTATTATCGTTTATTCATGCAGATAAAAATATGCGCAAAATGCTAAAACATCATCAATTATTTTTATGATCTTTCTATTTATTCATTTGAAATAATGACATTAAAGCTGCTTCTACAAGAGAGATGACATTCTCTCCCACATAAAAACAGCTCCAATTTCAGAAATTCAGATCCTAAGCGGTTTAGCTTAGATTGGCTGAACGAATCAGTCCTACTACGCCATTCACGATCATATCAATCGCGATCGTACCAATCAGCAAGGCAGATAAACGGCCAACGATATCAAAATACCGGTCAATATATTTGGCATGTTTATAGCGAAGATGATCGTGACCAAATTTCATCAGGATGAGAATACTACAGGTCAAAATCAAGGTTAATGCGATCACCGCCATTGCGCCTGTAAAAGGCACGCTCACCCCTGTTACAACCGCCGCACTAATCGTACCTGGACCAATCATAAAAGGCATTGCAATTGTGCCCGCCAGATGCTCAGGTGCGCCGCGCATTTCACCAATGGTTTCTGCGCCCTGAAACACATAACGATAGCCAATGACCAGAAAGATTAAACCGCCAAAAATTTGAAAAGATTCAAAACGCACATTCAAATAGCGACTAAAAATGTTCTCGCCGCCCCATGCAAACAGGATAAATACCCCAAAAGCAATCAAACTCCCTTGAATCAATGCCTTACTAAATATCTTGGCATCCGTATTGCGGATCATCCCCACCATATAAACACTCATCAGGAAGGGATTTAAGAGTGAGAAAAATAATGCAAACGCATGAATATAAGGAGAAAACATGGCACTCTCGTTATCAGCGGAAAATATTAAAAACGATCAACATAAAAATCAGATATCGCGCTTATGAACCTGCGACCAATGACTTACAACGCGGTGTCACATTGTTGAGTTGATCATCTTTATTCAGATCCAATGTCACCCCTAGCCCCAACAGACTCACGCGTATTTTTGCATTGCTATTATTTAATGCTTTCACATTAAATTTCACGCCTTGATCACTGTAAAGCACATTGTCGACCAACTTCACTTTATAAGACATCGCTTCCTTACGGTCGTCCAGACACAATACGCCACTTCCCTGACGATTCAGATTTAAGACTGCCATCGACGAACCCGCTTCCCCTGACCAACTGCCTGAAAATGGTAGTTGGGTAGCACTTAACTGATTAAATTGAGCGGGTGTCATGGTTGTTATCGAAGTACAGCCCACCAAAGCAAAAGCGAAAATCCCGGGTAATAAAATGTTCTTCACAACCATCACCTAAACTAATAAAAATAAAAGAATTCCTTCTATTTTCCCACATTTAAGCTTTTTTTAATTTGTAGCGCATGTATATAGCTAGTATCGGAAATGTTAAGAAATTTAGATCACTTCGACGTTACTCCGCTATTTTTTCAATAGTGATCTAAAATAATAATTATGAATGAGAATATAAAAATGTTCATTCTTATCTTAATAAATCACTCCGACTCCATTAAATGTGAGCACTTTGTAATAATTAATTTAAATATAAAATTATGACTTGATTTCTACTCGATTCATCTGTAGATTTTCTTTTTGAGCGAGTAATTCAAATGACTTTCCAAACGATCTTTGAAACCTTTCAAACACTTCCAAATGGAACAGATGCCTACAAACAAATAAAAAACCAATGTGAACAGGCAATTATCAATGCCGAAAACCCTCTGGAGCATTGCGCTTTATTGCTGGTTTATGGTTTCACAAAAAACTATGTTTTGCTCTACGAAGATCAACCTGTCACCCCTGATTTTTCAAACAAGGTAAAAGCCCAACTCACTCATTATATGCAGGAAATCAGTACTGCTTTAGCCACTGAGGATGCAGCTTCAATCCTCACAGCCTTAAATCATATTTCTAAACAATACATCGATAGTTCTAGAATTTTCTAGTGAGTTAAAGCGCGGAAAATAAAGGACAAGGTTCATCTATTTTCAGTATCGCTTCTAAATAACGTCTCATTATATTTTTATACTGAGATTATTATTTAGAAGCGACTCAATATAAATCCAATATGAGAGTTTTTAAAAAATTCTCATATAATATGCAGTACATAAAAATATATAATATTTATCTTAAAAGAGTAACCTTTATATTTTTTAGATCAGAATTTTCTTTGCGTGACTCACAATATGTTTAGTTAAAAGCTGCAACGGATTGGATTGCTGATTCCAGTGATGCCAATATAATGGCACTTCTATTTTCGCTTCTGGTAGCAACTCAACCAGAGCATCCGTTTTATTTTCACTCACCCACTGAAGCTCTGGCACCATGCCATAGCCCAGTCCCAATTTAATTGCAGTCACAAAAGATTCAGATGAAGGAATGAAATGACAGGGATAGCTGCCTTTCATTAGACCGTAACTTTTTTCCAGAATATCGAAATGCATACGATCTTTATCATTAAAGATAATCGCAGGTGTAGTCCTTAAGCTTTCCCGATGAATACCGTCTGCAAACCATTTTTGACTAAATTTTTGAGTCGCGACCATTCGATAACGCATCACACCCAAATATTCAGCATGACAACCCCGCATCGGCTTATCTTCAATCGAAATACAAGCACTGACCGTTCCCTTCTCTAATAAGGAATAGGTATGAGACTGGTCATCTATTCGAATCTCAAGCGCAATTTTCTGTTTGATCAGAACGTCTTTTAAGGTCGGCAATAACCATGTCGCCAGAGAATCAGCATTTGAAGCAATCACCGCCTTAAAAAAGTTTGATTCAGCGCCACCCGTCAGATCGTGCAGCATGTTTTGCTCTAAACGCTTTACATGCTGCAAATGCTCAAATAACTGTTGTCCAGCTTGTGTCAGAACACAAGGACGACCACGGATCAATAACAGCTTGCCCAGCTCTTTTTCCAAAGCCTGCACTCTTAATGTGACAGCAGAAGAGGTAATGCAAAGCTGTGCCCCCGCCTGTTCAAAACTTCCATTCTCCGCAACTGCGAAAAAAGCTTCACATTGTTTAGTATCTAGCATCACAAACCTTAAAAAAATTTAGGCAACCCAAAACAATCTTAATTTTACTGACTTTTCTAATTTAAAAAAGATAATAGCAAACATAAATTTTCAATACGCAAAATCTCCCTTTCTTTCAAGATCAGATTGAATGCTCCTTCAGAAGTTAAATCAGCGGCATCAGCTCGGATCCAGAAAGATAAATCCATCTCTACCACAATTATTGAGGAGCTAAAAATATGACTGCATTCTTCTATGGGCTTGGTATCGGCTTTTCTTTAATTTTAGCTATTGGCGCACAAAATGCTTTTGTATTAAAACAAGGCTTAAAACAGCAGCACGTTTTTTGGGTCTGTTTAATCTGTGCACTTTCTGATTCTATTCTGATCTATTTAGGTGTTACTGGCTTCTCGAAAATTGTTGTCGATTATCCTTTAATTGTCACGCTTGCAAAATATTTTGGAGCAGCATTCTTATTTCTCTATGGACTCAGAAATTTTTATTCAGCCATTCACAATAATGCTGGACTCAATCCAAGTGAAATTGAAAAAGACTCACTACTTAAAATTATAGGTATGTGTCTTGCCTTTACCTGGCTGAACCCACATGTGTACTTAGATACCGTGATTCTAGTAGGTTCTATTTCTGTGCAGTTTGCAGATCAGATCTATTTATTTGCAGCAGGCACTATTCTGGCTTCATGGATTTTCTTCTTTGCTCTCGGTTACGGTGCAAAAGTATTGCTACCTTTATTTAAGAAAGCCGTTTCATGGAAAATTCTAGATGTGCTGGTCGGTATCATGATGTGGGCGATTGCCACTAAATTATTGTTCTAAATCATCTGATAAGAAAAAAGCCCTTGTTTTCACAAGGGCTTTTTCGTATTTGGCGGAAGCGGTGAGATTCGAACTCACGGAGGACTCACACCCTCGTCGGTTTTCAAGACCGGTGCATTAAACCGCTCTGCCACGCTTCCAATGGCGGCTATCATATAAATAAAAGTTCGACTTGGCAAATCTTTTATTTAAAAACCTGCATCAAATGCTCAAAATAAAATCAACAAGCTGTATTTTTACGAATTTTCAGGCTTTTCATAGCGAATTGAGTTGATATACCACAATTTTTTGCCCAATGGTGTATGCACTTCCACTTCATCATCAACCTGTTTACCCAACAATGCACGTGCCATCGGTGACTCAATCGAAATATGTTGTGGATGGTGGTCATAGATTTCATCGACACCCACAAGGCGCAATTTTTTTTGCTCCCCAACATCATTTTCGATTTCTACCCAAGCACCAAAATAAACCTTGCCTTCTTGCTCAGGCACATAATCTACAATTTTTAATTCTTCCAGACGTTTGCCTAAATAGCGGACACGACGGTCTATTTTTCGAAGTAACTGTTTATTGTACTGGTAATCGGCATTCTCTGAGCGATCACCTAAGCTCGCGGCCCAATTCACCTTTTTGGTAATTTCAGGACGTTCATCATGCCAAAGTTTCTTGAGTTCGGCGACTAATAGATCATGTCCAGTACGCGTAATTAAATTCGATTTCATAGGCTTAAAAATACGTTAAAACAACATTCCACTTACAAGTTTTTGCATTGTATTCCTTATTTCGCCACGACTAAAGTGTATAAATTTTATTCTTTTTCGAAATCATGTATTTGTGATGCAATTCTCATATTTTTTTAGTCCAAAATTTGACAATCACATTTTTGACGCTTAATATGCGCGCCTAAGTTTGTTTTTGTCTATTTTTTGTACACCTTATAAATGTTGTGAAACATTTGCGTCTTTTTTCCTTTAATCAATGTCATTTTGAATGACGTTCATGATTTGCCCACCCCTTATTGAATTTATCAACTTTTAAAAGTTAAGGCAGTGTATTGCTGAACTTTTAGGGCATAAATTACCTGTAGCGGAGACAACATGCACAGTAATTCAAGTTCTGGGTCTAGGCCTAGCCTTAACTCTTTATCTTCCACGCTCCCGTTTCAAGCATTAGCTTTAACTATTGCGGCTTTACCTTTCAACAGCTTGAATGCAGAAAAATCGCATCAATACAACACTGTTGTAACCACCAATGTCCTTACTGTCGTTGCAGTTAAAAGTCCAACTACAGTATTTAACGATGGTCAATTTTTACATGGCTTTGGTTATGACCTAGCACGTAACTATGCGCAAAGCCTAAATGTAAAACTTGATTTTAAAACTGTCCCAGACAATGCCACTGCATTGAAATGGGTTGCTCAGGGCAAAGCCAATCTTGCCATGACCACAGCAAACCTCGCTGCAATTGAAAACAAACAGCTTGTTTCCTTTTCAGCAAGCTGTGGCGATCAGGCCAGCCTGAGTAAGAATGGTTTAAATCCCGAGTTAAACTGGGTATTTAAACAGGCAGATGATCCACTCACTCTAACAGCGAGTGGTTATGTATGTCAGAGTAAGCAGACGGGTACGACCCAACAGCTAGCTTCATTTTATAATCGTAATGTTGTGAAACCAGAATCATGGTCAACGATTCAGAAAGATCTGAAACAACGCTTACCGATTTATAAAGCTAGCTTTAAACAAAGTGCATCTAGATACAATTTAGACTGGCACTTACTTGCTGCAATTGGCTATCAAGAGTCTTATCTTAAACCGACCTCAGTCTCTCCCACTGGTGTTCGTGGTTTAATGATGTTGACCAATAGCACAGCTCAAGCCATGGGTGTGAGTAATCGTTCCGATCCGAACCAAAGTATTCAAGGCGGTGCCAAATATTTTGATCTGATGCTAGACCAGTTCTCTAACGTTCCTTACCCAGATCGTAACTGGTATGCATTGGTGGCTTATAATATGGGCCCTGGCGCAGTCAGCCAGATCCAGAAGCGTATCCGTGCCCAAGGCAAAGATCCAAATCAATGGGTAAATCTATATGATCACTTGCAGCGCAATCAGGCGCGTAATGGTCGTTATAAGCAAGCACTACAATATGTCACGCGTATTCGTACTTATTTAGAGCACATCAAAACCAATAGTCGTATTGATGTCTAAATTTAAGGCAATAAAAAAGCTTACCTCAGGGTAAGCTTTTTTATATAAAAAGAATTTAAGCAGTTTGCTCAAGTACTTTCTTGAATAAATCTTTTTGCTCTTGGCTTGGCTTCGCTGTTTGTAAAGCCATAAGCTGAGACATATCACCTTGAACCTTGATTTTACCCGTCATGAATGCTTGCATTGCAGCAGCCATGTCAAACTCAAGGAATACTTTACGTAAAGTTTCAGCATCCATGTTCAAAGTTGTTTTAGCATTTGAAGATAAACCTTTTTGGATTTTACCCGCATCTAAAGCTAATTCTGTATTACCAGCTGCATCTGTTACAACCAAGTTAATCGCTAAATTCGCAAGCGCAGGTGGCAAGTTTAAATCACCAGCTTCAGCAGTAAGTTTTTCAACAGTTGCAAACCAATCATCAGTTAAAAATGCAGCCATGATTATTCCTCAAATGTATTTGTTCAATTTCTTGTGTCATCTATCCAGACGACATCTCATGAAGCAATTTGCTTGTGCCCTGTTATAGCATGTAATTTTTATTTTAGGCTATGATTTTTTGTACGCGGGATTCAATTTTTAAATTTTTTATAAAAAAAAGGTACTTAACCAGTACCTTTTCAAAAAGTTTTACACTTTACTCTGCTGCAAAACTCAGGTTGACCACATCAAGACGGTTCTTCATCTCTTCTGGATCCTTCATATCAAACTCGCGTTGACCATCTAAAGCTTCAAAGTCGAATAACTCGCGGTCTGCCAGTTGCGATGGAGAAACGTTCTGTAACGCACCGAAAATGCTGTGCAGACGTTTTGGATGTTGCTTGTCCCATTCACGTAACATGTCATTGATAATGGCACGTTGTAAGTTTTCTTGTGAGCCACACAAATTACATGGAATGATCGGGAACTGACGTATTTCCGCGTACTTGATGATGTCCTTCTCTTCAACATAAGCCAAAGGACGGATCAGAATATTTTTCTTATCAGAAGAGAGAAGTTTTGGCGGCATCGCTTTCAGACTACCACCATGGAATAAATTCAAAAAGAATGTTGCCATGATGTCATCGCGATGGTGACCCAACGCCACTTTAGTCGCGCCGATTTCCTGTGCAAAGCCATAGAGTGAGCCACGGCGTAAACGTGAGCATACCGCGCAATACGTCTTACCTTCAGGCGTTAAACGCTTGGTAATGGTATAGGTATCTTTTTCCAGAATGTAATATGGAATATTGTTCTCTTCCATATAACGTGGCAAGACATCTTCAGGGAAACCCGGCTGTTTCTGGTCTAGATTGACCGCAACAACATCAAAGTTAATTGGCGCAATACGCTTGAATTGCAACAAGATATCAAGCATGGTATAGCTGTCTTTACCGCCAGACACGCAGACCATGACCTTGTCACCCTCTTCAATCATGTTGTAATCACGAATTGCATGCCCCACCTGACGACGAAGTTTTTTCAACAGGCGATAATACGCCGAACTTGTCGGAAGCTCTGGCTTGAAATTAAATCCTTGGTTGGACTCCACTGGCGCGTACATAGACGTGATTTACTCATAAACAAAAATACCGCGCGATTTTATCTCATTCCGAAAAAATGCGCATCTAAAGAATTTTTCAATTTCTTTCAATCGTCATATTTCAGTTTCATACTGGTAAAATTCTGATCAAAATAATCCAGAATGGCCTAGATCGCTTATATTTCAAACTTTTCCACAGTTGTCCACAAAAGCTGTGGATAAATTTGTGGATTTCTTAGCTATTGACAAACTGCTTTTATCTTAAAATAAGGCTTCCCATTAGATTGATCATTTTTTAACCAATCATTTTATACAATTAAAATCAATAACTTATATAAGTCAAGAGTTACTTTTTAAAAAAAATATTTTAATTTTTTTTGCTGAACATTCGAGCAAATTGACTTGATTTTTGTCTGACACTAAAAAATAAAAAAATTGTAGCAAAAGATCTTTTTTTACATTTTTTTGTTAAACTGCCACATGAAACTTATGCTCATCCTTTCGCGAATATTATAACGATGAACAAAACAACTTATTTTTTTGCTGTTTGCTTGGGAACAATCGGTTTTTTTAATGGTACAGTATCAAGTTATGCTGGGCAGACGATTTATCAATTTAAAGATGATAATGGTACAACGCTACTCACCAATAAGAAGAAAGCAGAGTACAGTCATTTAAAAGTCGTTAAAGCAACTTATTATCCCGACAGTAATATTCATAGCTATAGTAACTGGGGCGCAAGTGAAGCCTCTGTACTGCCAAGCTATAGTCGCAATAAAAATGCATTTGACCAACTGATCCGTCAGGCCGCTCAACAGCACGGGATTTCTGAGGGCTTAATCAAAGCAGTCATGCATACCGAGTCTGGATTTAATATCAAGGCCCGTTCTCCTGTGGGCGCTCAGGGTCTCATGCAGCTTATGCCTGCAACAGCGCGCCGATTTAATGTCAGTAATGCTTATGATCCGCAACAAAACATTTTTGGTGGTGCCAAGTATCTAAGCTGGTTACTGAAACGTTTTAATGGTAATACCCAATTGGCCATTGCTGCCTATAATGCGGGTGAAGGCAATGTGGATAAATATGGCGGCATTCCCCCATTTCGCGAAACGCAAGATTATGTCCGTCGCGTCACCAGCCGTTATCAAAATCTCTATGCTTCTGGCTTAGGCAATTTTACAGATTCAAGTAACAACACCCAAGTACTGGCTCAGTCAGCAAATTACACCTCATCATCCAATAATATTGCTGAACCGCCCCCAGCACCTAAACAATATAACCGTCAGATCATTACCCTTGCAGATGGAACCTTTACCGATGCCCCATCTGGTACCTATACCACCACCAATGCCACTGCATCGGCCCGGATACGTCTCAGTGATTAACAATTCAGGCCATCCATTCTCATAGAATGATTTTTCCTGCTATTTTTTATACAAAACGGCTTTTAAGTCCCTGTTTCACAGCCAGTTCATAATTTTATTGGCTAAATGTATCTACGCCCATTTTTTTCTTGAATTTTTAGGGTTAGCCCTGCATATTAGCGTTATGATTTATAATTTATAAATCAGATCACTTTTTCTCTATAAGAGGGTTTTCTCAATGATGCGGATTGGTTTGTTCTTGCTAACCAACCTCGCGGTACTGGTTGTAGCTGGCATTATCTTGTCACTCTTCGGTGTCGGTAGTTACCATGGCGCGGGTGGCTTGAATCTAGGCAACCTACTGGTCGTCTGTTTTGTCTTTGGTATGGTGGGTTCTATTATTTCCCTGTTCATGTCGAAGTGGATGGCTAAAAAAACCACTGGGACAGAATTAATTGACCCAAATGCACCCCGTAGTCAAGCAGAAGCTTGGTTATTACAAGAAGTGGCGCAATTATCTCAACGTGCAGGTATTAACATGCCTGAAGTGGGTATTTTCCCTTCTTACCAATCCAATGCATTTGCGACAGGTTGGAATAAAAATGATGCTTTGGTAGCTGTTTCAACAGGTCTACTCGAGCGTATGAACAAAGATGAACTTCGTGCTGTACTGGCTCACGAAATCGGTCACGTTGCAAATGGTGACATGGTGACCCTTGCGCTGATCCAAGGTGTCGTCAACGCCTTCGTGATGTTCTTTGCACGTATTGCAGGTGACTTCATTGACCGCAACGTATTTGGTCGTGAAGATGGTGAAGCACCAGGTCTTGCTTATTTTGCCATTACGATTGTACTCGACATCGTATTCGGTATTTTGGCCTCAGCCATCGTGATGTGGTTCTCTCGTCAACGTGAATATCGCGCAGACGAAGCTGGTGCACGTTTAGCAGGTAAACAGGCAATGATTTCTGCCCTACTTCGCTTACAAGCAGAGTCAGAAATGCCAGATCAAATGCCGAAAGAAATGAAAGCATTTGCGATTGCGGAAGGTAAGGAACAAGGCTTTAGCTTAGCGGCTTTATTCCAAACTCACCCAACCATTGAACAACGTGTTGCTGCATTACAGCAATTAAACGTTCAATAATCAGTATCAGATAAACGATAAAGCCTCCACAATGGAGGCTTTATTTTTGCCTAATCATCTAGTGCGATTGGAAAGATTGATAAAATTGCCACAGGTAACTAAAGCCAGCCCACACTGCCAGCACCAGTAAAATCACGACTGCAATTCCCAATAGATCTGGAATTCGTAGCCAGATCCAGCTCACCACCGGATTACGCCAAAAAGCAGACGTTTTCTGTTTTTGCTCAAGTGACTCATGCAGGAATGGATGAACTACATGAATATCGCTGTGTACCTGATACTCATCACGAATATGTTCATGCACAATCTCAAGCGTCTTGCGGCTTGGACGTATAAATACGTCAAATACGGTCCCGACAATCGGTACGAAACCAACCAGCATATCCATGATCGCCAGTTTCACCACGCCTTTGAGCTTATGTTGTGGTACACCCACTTCTCTGGCTTTTTTAAAGGCATATAAGGTCAGGATAAAACCGGCAATATCTCCGGCAAATGGAATGGTGCTCAATGCAGCATCCGCCCCCACACCCTGCTTGGTAAATGGTATGCGAACCAAGCTGTCCATAGTATTGGCGAATTTTGCCAAATCACGCTCGACCGCGATGGCTTGCTGCTGAGTTAGTTTTTTTTGTTCTGGATAATCAGTCATTCACGCAACCTAAAAACGATGTTTATCCTTGAGAATAAAGTAGTTTTTAGGTTTTGTCGGTACAATTATTATTACTGCCTAGAATAAAATCATCGAGGCGATAAATAAGTAAACGATTACCCCTGTCGCATCACAAATCGAAGTGACCAGAGGCGCTGAAGCACTGGCTGGATCAAGCCCTGCTTTATTTAAAATAAAAGGTAAGCTCATTCCGATCAGACAACCCATCAACACAATCCCCATCATACTTAATGCAAGAACTAGAGCCACCATTTCGTCACCACGGAAATAACCCAGTAGAGAAACAGCCACCGCCATAGTTCCACCTAAACACAGGGCCACCAGACTTTCCCGCCCCAGTAGCGAGAACCAGTCTTTAAACTGGACATCTCCTGTTGCCAAAGCACGTACCATCAATGTGGAGGATTGGGAACCCGCGTTTCCGCCACTCCCCACCAGCAATGGCAAGAAGAATACCAGTACTAAATTCTGCGCAATTACATCTTCATAATGCGCAATCCCGATCCCAGACAATAAACTTCCAAACACCAAGAAAACCAGCCAGAACACGCGTTTCTGGTAAAGCTGTAAAATTGGTGCAGATTTAATGCTAAGTTTGGATGATGCATCAACCGCCCCGACTTTTAAGAAGTCTTCAGTGGCCTCTTCACTAGCAACATCCATCGCATCATCGTAGGTCACGATCCCGACCATCATGTCATGGTGGTCAATAATTGGTAACGCCAATAGATCATAACGTGCAATGGTTTTGGCGACTTCATCCTGATCGGTATCGACATACGCGGTCAAGACATTGGTTTCCATCAACTCATTAATATTCTGTTCTTCAGCCGCCAGAATTAATTGTTTAAGAGATAAAACCCCAAGGATTTTTCTGGCCTGATCCAGCACATAAGCAAAATAAATCGTTTCAGTATCTGGCGCTTCCAGACGCAACATTTTAATCGCATCTTTCACGCTGATATTGGGCTTGAGTGTGGCGTATTCAGAGCTCATAATCGCCCCTGCTGTTCCTTCCAGATAAGAAGAAAGCTGGCGAATATCTTCCCTTTCAGCCTGAGCTAAAGCAGGCAATAAGGTATTTTGTTGCTCCTGATCCAGACACTTGAACACATCGGCACGCTTATCCGAAGACATCTCGCCAATAATCTCTGCCAGAATATGTCTCGGCATGGCTTTGGCAAGTTTGACCTGTTCATTGGGCGGAAGATAAGAGAAAACGTAGGCACGCTCAGGTAAGTGGGTGAGCAAAAGTTGACTTTGCTCTACAGAGAGCTGGGTTAAGACATCGGCAATATCCACTGCCCGAAAAGTCTGTACAGATGCGAGTGCAAGTTCAATATGATTATTTTTGAGTGCGTCGCTTAATAGATATAAAAAATTATTGTAGCTCATGTCAGCCTCTTCACTACAAATGATCTGCAATGAAGAACTACAAGCAGCTTATTGGTTTACTGCTAAATAGAAAGCTTCATGCAGATTTTGATGAATATAAAAATGTGTAATCTGGGATAAATTACAACTCTGCGTGTCCATTTAGGCAATCAAACCTCATTAGACCGTTTATACGGCACGGCAATACTACAAATTTTTTTTAATATTCTCAACTTACTCAACAAAAATGAACAATTCCTGTCTGATCTTGATCAAGGAATCATTCATTTCTGTTGAGGTACTGAAGCCATTTTATTTAATCGCTTCAACCTTTTGTTTAGCCTTAAACCAACTGGTTACCAGTACATACATAAAAGGAATGAAGATCAGTACCAGTATCGTACCAAAAACAACCCCACCAAATACGCTATAACCAATTGCCTGTCGGCTCAACGCGCCCGCACCGCTCGAAAACATAAGCGGAATAACACCTGCACCAAAGGCAATCGAGGTCATCAAAATTGGACGTAGACGTAAGCCTGCTGCACGTAAGGCGGCTTCCAGCGGCGCTTGGCCCTGTTGTTGCAGACTAGCTGCGAACTCAACCATTAAAATGGCATTTTTACATGACAGACCAATCGTGGTGAGTAAGGCAATCTGGAAATAAATATCGTTGGCAAATCCAAACAGGTAACTGAATAAAATCGTTCCGCCGACACCTAAAGGGATTGCAGCCATCACCACTGAAGGAATTGACCAGCTTTCATACAGTGCTGCGAGACACAGGAAAATAAAGGCGACAGAAATGAGATAGAGCCAGATCGCCTGATTACTTGATTCCTGTTCCTGATAAGATAATCCGCTCCACGCCAATCCGACATCAGGCATTTTATCAACCAGTCCCTGAATGGCCTGCATCCCTTGCCCACTACTGAAACCATTGGCTGCATCCGCTTCGGCACTAATTGCTGGATAACCCATAAAACGTTCTAGCATTGGTGGGGCACCTTGCCATCCAATCTGACTAAACTGTGAAAATGGCACCATTTGCCCATTGGCATTTTTCACATACCAGTAATTGAGATCTTCTGGCTTAGAACGATATGGTGCATCACCTTGTAAATACACGCGCTTGATCCGACCACGATCAATAAAGTCATTGATATAGCTACCGCTCCAGGCCGTCGATAAGGTGCGATTGATTTCACTGACATTTAGGCCATGGATCATTGCCGCTTTATGGTCAATCTTGATATTCAGAACCGCCTGATCGTCGTTGCCTTTTTTATCCAGATTGTCAACGGAATCCAGTGTATTGCCCTGTTGCTGTAAATCCTGAAAAGAAGATAACAGACTTGGTCTACCTAATCCTTTAGTGTCCTGTAGCCAAAAATCGATCTTATCCGAGTTACCTAATCCGCGAATCACAGAAGGCATCAGTACCATAATGCGCGCCTGATTATTCTGCGAAAAATACTTCATTGCACGCGCACGAATTTGCTGGGCACTATTTTCCGCACCCTTTCTTTCATCCCAATGTTTTAATGAAACAAAGGCCTGCCCAAGATTTTGTCCAGTTCCCGAAAAATTGCGTCCATGAATCACCATCACCCCATTTAAGTTGGCTTTTTCATGTTCGAGAAAATAGTCGGAAATGTATTTGCCGACCTCTTCCGTTTTACTCATCGGTGTCCCTTCTGGTAAACGGAATTGTACCCCTAAAGTTCCCTGATCTTCTTGAGGTAAAAAGCTGGTTGGCAACTCACGATAGACCCAGACAAAGCCGCCAATCAGGATTGCGATACCAATCAAGGAAATACTTTTTACACTGATGACTTTCTTAGACATGTTCAGATAACGTGTTTTGATATAGTCGAGCCCGTTATTAAACATAACCGCCCAACGCGCTTGCTTATGTTGGGGTTTCAGCAAAATGGCACACAAAGCTGGTGTCAGGATCAAGGCCACCAATAAAGACAGTCCCATTGCAACCACTAAGGTAATGGAGAATTGTCGATAAATAATGCCTGTCGCACCGTTAAAAAAGGACATCGGGATAAAAACGGCGGTCAGCACTAAGGTAATCCCGACCAATGCACCACTAATTTCCTGCATCGATTGAATAGAAGCCTCTTTGGCACTGAGCTGCTGTTCATGCATGAGACGTTCAACGTTCTCAACCACAACAATCGCATCATCGACCAACAAACCAATCGCCAGCACCATAGCAAATAAGGTCAGTGTGTTAATACTCATGCCTAAAACGGCCAATACCGCAAAAGTACCTAAAATCACCACAGGAACGGTGATCGCAGGGATCAAGGTCGCACGCCAGTTTTGCAAGAAGATGAACATTACCAGCACCACCAGACCGATGGCTTCAATCAGGGTAGACACCACTTGTGACATAGATTCTTTAACAAATGGCGTGTCATCTCGTGGATACATCACGAAATAGCCTTCTGGTAAGGTTTTTTCCAGACGGGCAACTTCTTTATACACCGCATCCGCCACTTGCATCACGTTCGCGCCCACAGTCAGTGACAAGGACAGCCCCGAAGCAGGATAACCATTGATACGGTTAAAGACCTGATAGTTTTCCGCCCCGACTTCAACGCGCGCAACATCTTTTAAATAGACAAAACTGCCATCACTGTTGGCTTTAATAATAATATTTTCAAATTGTTCAGGTGTGCGTAACAATGACCCCGAAGTAACTTTGGCATTCAGGTATTGATCACTCGCTGCGGGTAAATCTCCAATCGCACCAGCAGCCACTTGTGTATTCTGATTTTCAATCGCAGTTCGGACATCACTGACTTGAAGCTGATAACGTTCAAGTCGTTGTGGATCCAGCCAGATCCGCATGGCATATTGCGAGCCAAACACACTGACTTCGCCAATCCCTTCAATTCGGCTCAAATTCAGTTCAAAGTTATTGGTAATATAATCTGAAATATCCAGATTGGTTGATCGGCCAGACTTATCGCCAACCCCAATCACCATAAATGAATCACTCAAGGACTTACGAACATTGACGCCTTGTCGTTGAACATCATCGGGAAGACGGTTAATCGCACCATTAACGGCATTTTGTACCTGAACCTGTGCCTGATCAGGATCGGTACCTTGCTCAAAGAACAAACTGATTCGGCTATTACCACTGGCATCACTGCTAGAACTAAAATAAAGCAGATGATCAATTCCCTTAATTTGTTGTTCTAGAACCTGCGTCACACTATCTTCAACCGCTTGGGCATCAGCACCACTATAGTTAGCCGCAACAGTAATTCGGGGAGGAGCAATATCGGGATAGCGTTCTACAGGCAAATTTAAAATTGCAAATAGGCCAACAGCCATCACAATAATTGCCAGCACAGTCGCAAAGATAGGACGATGAATAAAAAATTTAGATAGCATGGCTGTTTATTCCATTAGCGAAACAGTCAATTTTTCAAAAAGATAGGCAAATACAGGCACTTTTCAGAATATGATCATTACCGAGCTGACAGGCAAACGCCATCCCTATTAACATATCATTTCAAAAAGCGTAAATTGCGGAGAAATAATGAATTTAAGGTTATTCGCAATAAAAAATAATGCGCTAGCTTTGCAATAATTCAACAGCTTAACTGTGCTAATCAATTTAATTTGCTGTGCAATCAAAGACTTCTTAATTTTGAATTGACACGTCCCCCACTTAAACCGATATTAGCACGCTTAGTTAATCTCCCCCCATTGTATTAGGCATATATGAAGGCCAGCTTAAAAAACTTGAATATTCTGCTGCTGATCTTACTGCCAGCCTTGATCACAGGCGGCTTATTGATTGCGGTTGGTAATCTATCTGATGGTTTAAGACTTGGCTTTTTATCATTGCCTGGTGTGCTTTTTATTTATCTGGCGATTAGCAGACAAAAAATCTATTGGTATATCCTTGCGATTATCTGGTGGTTTTTGGCTTGGTTAGATGCCTTGCTTCGCTCAAGCACATGGCTTTTATTTAATAGTGATAATGAAGCCTATTTCATTATTGAGGCACTTGCCAATACGAATCGTCAAGAGAGTCTGGAGTTTTTTCAGCTTCATCTTGGCACAATGCTCACTGTGGCGGCAGGACTATTTGCCTTAGTCATCTTATATAGTGTTGCTGTTTTCAAGCTGGTTAAACCGATTCATTTTAGCCAACTCTGGCAAAGCCGTATTTATCGTGGCTGTATTATTTTACTGATCTTACTGGCAACCACCAGTTATCTGATGAAACCATCACGCAAGGTACACCCAATTGTGTTCTGGACTGACTATCAGGCCAAAATTCAGGATTTCAAAGACCGAATTAAACAACATAAAAATGTCCATCAACAATGGGACAAAAGTGCCAAGCAAAATCTGGTATTAACAGAACAGGCAAAAGGTAAACAGACCCATGTACTGGTACTTTCTGAAAGTTTAACCAGTTTAAATCTAGGCGTCTGCGGCTACCCTCGCAATACCACACCTGAGCTAGCAAAACGACTGGATGAGATTAAGGTCTTTTGTAATGCTTTCTCTCCTTCACCGTCTACAATCAATGCATTACGCGTACTGTTAACTGAAAGCCCTGCTTCAGAGCATAATAAATATTCATCTGAAAGTGTATTGGCTTATGCACGGGCAGCAGGATATAAAATTTACTGGATTAGTAATCAGGACGATACTTACTTATCTTCTTTATTCGGTTCCTATGCCGATAAAGCAGTTTATAAAAACAAACGCTCTGGCCGTAGTAGCACCTCGTTAGATGAATCACTCATTCCAGAGTATCAACAAGCTCTTGCCGATCCTGAACCGAAGAAACTTATTATTCTTCATCTTATCGGTGCTCATCCAAACTATAAAGAGCGTTATCCAGCTGCCTTTAACCAGTTTACAAGTGAAAGTAACGATGCTGTAGAAACTGACCTAAAAAATAGAGATATTGATCCGTGGATTCGTTCATTGCGCAATGACTATGATAATGCTGTCTTATATGAAGACTCATTACTTAGTCAATTTCTAGATAATTTAAGAGCAGATGCTATACCAGATTTTAGATCTTTTACTGTGGTTTCTGATCATGGCAATGAAGTTGGACATGAAATTGATTATGCAGGCCATAGTCCAAATACCAAAGCAGGTTATCAAGTGCCTGTGATCATGTGGTCAGATCGCTTAAAGAGTACCGGTGTAGATCAGAAAAAGACTTTAAATACCGCTGAACTAGACAATAATCTGATGCGCATCATGGGACTGAAAGACAAATCCTCCCCACCTCAAACCTACTGGCTCGATGACAATTATGATTTCACGCCAGAAGCCAACTGGCCTTATTGGAAGAAATAGTTCTTTATCCTTTCATCGTTTTTTGAATCCAGTTTAGATACAAGTTCAAACTGGATTTTTTATTTCAGTACGACTGCTTTTAAAATTCTTAATATTTTCATAAAACCATCATCTCACTGTCATGTATTTGATAACTTCCACACTCAAACTAGCCGCTTGAATAAAAAACACATGAGCTTATCTATGTTTAAAAAAGCAGTTCTTTGTCTGAGCCTGATCAGCCTTGTTGGTTGTAATGATGACAATAACAATCAAAACAATACCAAACAGCCTGATTACCAGCTTCCTAAAATTCTCGTGGTAGGACATCGCGGTGCCAGCGCATTACGCCCAGAACATACGCTTGCTTCGTATCAAAAAGCAATTGATGACGGCGCTGACTTTATTGAGCCAGATCTGGTATCAACCAAAGATGGGATTCTGGTTGCCCGTCATGAAAATGAAATTGGCGGTACCACCAATGTTTCAACCCTGCCACAATTTGCAGACCGAAAAAAAACCAAAGTGATTGATGGCGTGACTTTAGAAGGTTGGTTTACTGAAGACTTTACATTAAACGAATTACAACAACTGAAAGCACGCGAGCGTATTCCACAATATCGTCCTGAAAACCAGAAGTATAATGATCTCTTTACCATTCCGACATTAGAACAAATCATTGAACTTGTAGACGCACATTATAAGAAAACTGGCAAAATCATTGGTCTTTATATCGAAACCAAACATCCGACCTATTTTCAGAAGCAGAATCTGGCAATGGAAGATAACCTGCTCAAAACGCTATCTAAATATAAATATACTCGGGATATCGCACCGATCTATTTGCAGTCTTTTGAAGTGGGCAATTTAAAATATTTAAAAAACCAGTTAGATCTACACAAAAGCGTGAAACATGCTCAACTGATCCAGCTTTATGATGCTCCTGATACACAACCTGCTGATTATGTCGCGGAAAATAATCCAAAAACCTATGCAGATTTGGCAACAGCAAGTGGTTTAAAAGATGTTGCCACCTATGCCAATGGCGTCGGCCCATGGAAACCTTATATTATCGACCAAGAAACCATGCAAACCACGTCCTTTGTTAAAGATGCGCATCAAGTCGGCTTAAAAGTACATCCATATACTTTCCGCCCTGAAAATAATTACCTACCAGCGACGTTAAAATGTAGTGCAGATAAAGCCAAAGAAGCTGAACGTTGTGCAACAGGCTCAATCAAGGAAATGCAGCTGTATTTCAAAGCAGGTGTGGATGGTATCTTTACCGATGATCCAGCACTGGGTCGCCAAGCCGTACAAAGTTATCACGCTACTGCAAAATAAATCTTGCTTCTAAACAAGGGCAGCCTATGCTGCCCTTGTTTATGCATGACCAAGTTGTTTTTGTTTAACCTGTTCCCATTGCCACCAGCCATAAGCAGCCAGTCCAACAAAGGCAGCATATAAAGCTGCAGTTAAAAACAGCTCTTTATAACTAAACATCCCGACATAGAAAATGTTGACGAAGATCCATAAGATCCAGGTCGCAATATGTTTACGACTGGTCCAGTAAGTTGCCAATAAACTAAATGCCACCAGTTGCGAATCCAGCATTGGTACAGCAGCATCAGTAAAATGCTTGAGAATAAGACCAAACAGGAAACCACCCAGCACGGCGAGACCGAGTTGCAGCACTACAGTTTTGGTCGCAATCGTTTCAATCCGAATCTCATGATCTTGGCGTTTGCCTTTTAGCCAATAATAAAAGCCATAAACATTCATCAGGATAAAGAAGAATTGTAGAAGTGTTTCTCCATATAATTTGACCGTAAAGAAAAAACAGGCATACAGCGCACAGGCAATAAAATTAAACCACCAACACCACATATTCCGTCGGATGGTCAAAGTTACACCAATAACACTAATAATCACTGCAATAATTTCTAGAGGAGACAAGAGCACACTTCTTTCATAATTGAATGGCATTATTATGGAAAAATATTCGATTTAAGCAATCACAAATTTGACCTTTGCACTGATTATATTTTTATCTTCATTTGAGAAAATGCCTGTTTTTCAAGCAAGCCCTATGCTATAAAAGATCAGAATCATCTTCGAATGTCTCATATGTTTAAGCCTAAAGTTTCCTCCCCACGCCCGAATGCAATTGCGCATGACATTGCTGTCTATGCGGCATGGCGACGTGTCTACGCGTTACTGCGAGGGGACTTTATATATTTCAGATGATGACACTCTAAAACATCAATTGAATTCAAAGGTCGCCTCTGTAGCGACCTTTTTTATTGCCTTAATTTTACCGTTGATATAACAGGAATCATGCCATGACACAGTTACCCGAAAAGAATGTTCTCTCCATGCCACAGCTACAACCGACTGTAGCCCTTGTCACCCCTCGCCTTGCTACAGTCGGTCAATTCATTGCCGTGGTGCTCATCTGGTCTTTCACACCTTTAGCTGCCGTCTGGACAGTGCATGAAATTCATTGGGCTTGGGGATTATTCTTGCGATTTAGTCTGGCTATTCCACTGGCATTGGCATGCCTGCTTTATTTTCGCTTGAAACTGACGATCAATAAAACTACGCTGCTGAGTTATGGTGCAGGGGCAATTGGACTGTTCGGCTCCATGACCTTTTGTTATCTGGGCGCAATACGCGTGTCTTCGGGCATGATCTCGATTATTTATGGGACAGCACCGTTATGGTCTGGGCTAATCGCAGTCTTTATTCTAAAACGCGAACACTTCCTCAAACGTCAATGGTATGGACTGACTCTAGCTATTTTGGGGCTCTTTCTCACCTTAGGGATTGGTGCAGCACATATCCAGCTAGATACGCTTGGGGTCGTCTATGAAATAATCGCCGTATTGCTCTATGTCCTGTCCATGTTTGCAGTTGCGCAGATTGGTGCGGGGATTCACCCGATTATTCAAACAACAGGTTCAACTATCGTTTCATGGTTGGGATATTTGTGTTTATTACCATTTTTCCTTAGCCATGCCCCCACCCAGCTTCCGAGTCTGCAAACAAGCTTGGCCTTATTGTATAGCGCATTATTTTCGTCAGTACTGGCCATGATTTTTTACTTTCATTTGATCCAGAAACTGAACCCGACTACGGTGATGCTAATTACAATCTTAACACCCGTACTTGCAACTTGCTGGGGGATATGGTTCAACAATGAACCATTGAGTTCGCATCTGGTCATTGGGCTGATTTTTTTATGCTTCGGCTTATTTCTTTATGCTTATCGTCGAAAATAAGGTATAGATTAGGTTTTAAAACTGGCAGGTCAATCGATATGGCCTGTCAACAATAGTATCTATCAACAAGGCACAGTAAACTATCCCGATCACATCGTGATTTCTCAAAGATTTGCTCAAGGATGAAATAATCTATGCGTTCTTACGTCTTCTGGCTCTGCTTCAGTTTGTTGTTTGTCTTACAAGGGTGTGTACATGCCACTTCTCAATCAGCATCTGTTACAGGCAAAAGCGTCGAGCTAAAACAGCGCTATTATCAGGCAAAAACAACGGCACCTGATGGAACTGTACTGGCCTTTACGGTTTATCAACCCCATTTAAAACCAGGCCAGACTGCGCCTTTAATTCTGCATACGCATGGCTTTGGCCTTTCTCGGATGAAACGACCAGAACTGAGCTTGTATGGTTTCCTCTTGCCAACAGGTCAGGTCGCGAAAACTGCATGGCAGAATGGCTATTGGGTGATGAGTTATGACCAACGTGGTCACGGCGATAGCCAAGGGAAAATTCGTCTGACTGATCCAGAGAAAGAAGCCCAAGATGTCATCACCATGATGAATTGGGCGGAAAAAAACTTGCCACAACTGGCGACAAACCAACACGGTGTGCGAACAGGCATGATCGGTGAGTCGTATGCTGGTGGCGTGCAATATATTGCTTCGGCGCTTGATCGCCGATTACAGGCCATCGTTCCTGTCACCACTTGGTATGACATCATGAATAGCCTTGCACCGAATGGTGTACCGAAAAGTAACTGGATCGGTTTTCTCAACCTGATTGGGGATTGGTGGAACTGGAACAAGTTTGATCCCGAACTCAAACAGGCTTATCTTGAAACGCAACAAGGTCAACTTAAAGCATCGACCTATAATTTTCTAAAAACCCATCAAGCCAGCTGGTTTTGCAATCATGCACAGGCACCTCAAGCCGATGCACTGATTATTCAGGGTTTTAGAGACATTTTATTTCCATTTAACGAAGGCGTAAAAGCAGCCCAATGTATCCAGCATGCTCAGCATGAAGTTCATTTGATTGGCGTACAGGGCGGACATTTACAGCCTTTTGCACAACATTCACCTCGAGGCAATACGCCATTTTGGTATATTGGTAAATCAGTGACTTGTGGTGATCAGAAACCCTATAACCTACAAAAAACCATATTGGTCTGGTTCAACCAAAAGTTGAAAGATCAAGCACCCACAACCACCCTACCAGAAGTATGTGTGGATCAAAGTCCTGCAACACCCCTAAATGATCTAAGCGCAACAAACGCCTACACATTGAATAAAACATGGATAACGCCGACTGCAACTCAAGCAGTATTTGTGCCCATCCATACCGCGACCCAGCGCAGTTATATCACGGGTACCCCACGACTCTCTTTAAAGGTAGAAGCACCATCTAAAGTAGATCCGACTCTATTTATCTCTGTTGCCATTAAATCCAAAGTCACAGGAAAATATGACGTTTTAAATGATCAAACTGCGCCGTTTAATGCGGTCCGAAAACAAAGTTATGATCAGATGATTCACGGCACAACTCAACTGGATGCACAACATTCTACGATTGAGTTACCCAGTATCAATGGGCAATTGAATCAAGGCGATACGCTAGGTTTACTCATCAATACACAGAGTATTTATTATCAGAAAATAAAACAGCCTAAAATTGAAGCATGGATTTCAGGGCAAATTGTTTTACCTAAACTTTGGGATGAAGCAGCTTCAAAATAATTATTTTTATCAAAAAACCAGCGAGAGTGAATTCTACCACTCTCGATTGGCAATCAATTCTTCCATTTCAATATCCAGATAACCGACATCTTGCACCACCATCATCATGGCTTCAGCAATATAATCTGCGGCAGTGTCATCTAAACTTGAATCCAGATCTTCAAATTGCGGTTTCATTTCGTTAATTTCGATCATGGTTTGATGTGCAAAACGATAGATTTCCGTTTCAGATAAGTCAGTACGACTCACCTTTTTTGAAAACTTCTGGATATGCTGTTTCACTTCAGCAACGAGAATATCGGGATAATATTCATCGTCAAACATGGGGAGGAGTAAATCTTCAAACATAAAAAATAATATGCCAATAAAACGCCATGCTTATAACATAATCTAACCAAAATCACGATATTTAGACATAAAAAAAGCGGTTTTTCCGACCGCTTTTTTTAGCTTATCCAAATCTAATCCTTTTTCGCACTTAAGCTTTTGGCAATCTTCGCCAACTCGACAAACTCCTCTCGCATTTGATAAGGATCAGGTTTCGCTGATTGTTGTGCCAATTGGATAATTTGATCCCATCCCAATGTACCATTGTACTGCCCGCCTTTTAACTGCTGGGCATAAGAAGCAACTGCGATCGCAAAACGGGTATCATTATTGGCTTGAGCAAGGGGCTTACTTTCAGCTTTTACAGCTTGGTTTAAAAGAATGCTTTTTTGCTGATTTGGCAGCTTATAGCGCAAGTTTACAAAAGCATATTCAGACTTTTTCGCTGGTTCTGTTTTTGCCGATGCCTGATAACGTGAATCATTGAGCCAGCCCTGTTGACCGACTGGAACGATTTCATAAATCGCCGTGACATTATGTCCAGCGCCAATATCCCCTGCATCAACTTTATCATTATTGAAATCTTCCTGTTTCAACATCCGGTTTTCATAGCCGACTAAACGGTATTCTTTTACGGTTGCTGGATTAAATTCGACCTGAATTTTGACATCCTGAGCAACGGTTGCAAGCGTTGATGAAAGCTGACGTTGTACCACTTTTTTCGCTTCATTTTTATTGTCGATATAGCTGTAATTGCCATCGCCTGCATCCGCCAGTTGTTCCATCAACTGCTCATTGTAGTTTCCTGTACCAAAACCTAATGTCGTTAAAGAAATACCACTTTTGCGTTTCTCAGCCACCATGCCTTTTAAGGTACTAAAATCAGTAATACCGACATTAAAGTCACCATCCGTCGCCAGTAAAATACGGTTAATACCATTTTTCACAAAGGCTTTTTCAGCCTGCTTATAAGCCAGTTGAATGGCTTGCTCACCGGCGGTTGCGCCACTTGCCTGTAATGCATTAATCACGGCCAATATCTTATCTTTTTGGTCACCAGCAGTTGGTTCCAGTACCAGCTTTTCACCGCTGGCATAAGTAATAATGGTGACTTTATCCTGCGCTCGAAATTGCTCTGTCAGTAAACGCAAAGTATGTTTAACCAAAGGCAGTTTGTCTGCTGCATCCATACTGCCCGAGACATCAACTAAAAATACCAGATTGGCAGGTGGCAATTGTTTAGTGCTTAAATCTTTGGCTTGAATCCCGATTTTGATCAGTTTGGCATTTTCTTTCCACGGTGAATCCACCGTTTCAGTCGTGACTGAAAATGGATGAATACTATTGGGTTGTGGATACTGATAATCAAAATAGTTAATCATCTCCTCGGCACGGATGGCATCGACAGGCGGTAAACGACCATCATTCAGGAAACGACGTGTGTTGGTATAGCTACCTGTATCCACATCGATACTAAAAGTTGAAACGGCTTGATCAGCAACACGGTGAACTGGATTGACCTCATTTTTTTGGTATTTTTCAGTGTTCTGTTCTAAACGCGGTCTTTCCATGGTCGGCATGACTGCAATATAAGATGCTGGTGCGATCATCTTACGCGTTTGTGCCAATCGTTGATTTGACATAGTCATCGGTGCTGGCGACACAGGTATCGCAGTTTCAATTGCAGCTTGATTGTACTGTTTAACAGGTGTACTACACGCCGCCATCATACAGCTGAGTGCAGTTAAGACGAATATTTTTGTTGATTGATGCATTATGAAAACTCCCCAATTCTAATTCGTTTTTTCGAATAAAGTCGCTATACAAAGAATTGTATGCAAAAAAAGAAAGATACACCGTATTCGAATGTATCTTTCCAGAATGGCTGATCAATGATCTAAACTGTTGTTTTACTCAATCGCATAATTGATGGTCACCACCACACGGGCAATTTTATTAATGGTGGCTTTGTCATAAGCGCCACCATAATCACTGTCATCATCCGAGCCACTTTCTGGCAGGATATAAAATGCACCTTGGCTCGCTGAACGCATCATGCCCACTTTCACGCCACCCACTTTGGCAAACTCATTGGCACGGCTATAGGCATTCTTGGTCGCATTGGCAATTAAAGACATTTTGATTTCTTCCAGATTCGATACTAGATATTCAGGTTTCTGTTCAATTGCAATTCCTTTTTCATCAAGGAGGTAAGCATCTTTGGCCGCCTGTTCAATCTTTTTAATATCACGGCTCGCAATGACTAAGGATTGTAATGCCATATAGCCTTTAAACTCACGATTGATTCTCCCTTCCCCCATATTCACTTCTTCATAATAGGGCTGAGAACTTTTATTTCCGAGTTGCATATCAGCCGCTTTAAAACCATGCTCAACAAAAAAGCTTTGTAATTCTTTCATTTGTTGATCAAGCAATTGATACGCCTGCGGAATCGTGTCAGATGTGTGGCTGGTTTGTAAGTGAATCTCCCAACGTGCTGAATCAGCCTGAATTGGTTTTTCAGCCAAGCCTTTGACTGTAATTGAATTTTTGGTGCTATTAAACTGTTTTAGTGCATAGCCCATGACGCCAGCAGAAATAATAAATCCAAGACTCAGAATGAGTGCAAACACCCATAAACTTTTATATGTAATTGTTTTATTTTCCATTTTTAATATCACTTCGTTTATTTTATAGCCTTGTTATATTTAATATGATCAGGCAAGTCAATAGAGCCCTTGCGCTCTACTGACATCTTAGTTGCTTTTAAGCCTGCATCATTTTCCAGACTTTTATCGCATCGCTAGTGGCTTTTACATCGTGTGCCCGAACGATACTTGCCCCTTGCTGAATACTTAAAAGGTGTCCTGTCACACTGCCCACTGCACGCTCTTGAGCAGGCACACCATTTAAAGCTTCACCAATAAAACGTTTGCGTGATAAGCCTGATAAAATTGGATAACCCATTCGATTGAGCTTCCAGAACTCATTCAGCAATTGAAAATTTTGCTGCGCATTTTTGGCAAAGCCAAAACCAGGATCGATAATAATATTTTCAGGTTTAACTCCAACCCCAATGGCCTGATCCAGTCGTTGTTGTAACTCCTGAATCACCTCTTCGGTTACATCCTCATACTGATCCAACTGATTCATATTGGTCGGTTCACCACGCATATGCATCAGCACCACAGGAATATTTAATTCGGCAGCAGTTTCTAGAGCTTGTGGTCGGGTTAAGGCACGCACATCATTCCAGATATGCGCACCTGCTTGGACGGCAGCACGCATGACTTCAGGCTGACTGGTATCAATCGACATGATCACATCATATTTTGATAATGCCTCAACCACAGGAATGACACGGCGGAGTTCTTCCTCCAATGCTACAGGTGATGCATTTGGGCGTGTAGACTCACCACCAATATCAATAATGCTCGCCCCATCTTCAATCATTTGTAAGGCATGCTGAATCGCCTGATCTTTTTGGTGGTGCTGTCCACCATCACTAAATGAATCAGGCGTAACATTCAAGATTCCCATCACCTGAGGTTGTGAAAGGTCTAAACTTAAACGACCACAAGGTAAATGAATTTGGGGTAATGGCATTAACTGCATCATCAAAACTCTTCGCACTTTAACCGGCCTAGTTTAACAACACAGCTTATCGCGCGTTGCTGATTTATTTTCAGTTTAGCTCAAAATCCAGACAAAAAAAGAGCGACCGAAGCCGCTCTTTTTATCTAATCTTTGATTAGCCCATTGCTGGTAATGGTGGTGGTGTAGATGGACCATCTTTCGGTGGTTCAAATGCAGCCACTGGATTATCAGCAACATAAACTTTAGGTGGTTGCGGTTCACGACCTTCCATGATGTCACGGATCTGGTCACGATCGATTGTTTCCCAATCCATCAACGCTTTCACCATTGCATGTGCAATATCTTTGTTATTTTCCAAGATGTCACGTGCAACTTTATATTGCTCATCCAAGATACGACGAACTTCTTCATCTACCTTTTGTTGAGTCGCTTCAGAAATTGTACGACTACCGACATTACCGAAGAAACCATTCTGGTTTTCATCTTCATAAACCATGACGCCAAGCTTATCTGACATACCATATTTGGTCACCATTGCACGCGCCATTTTGGTTGCACGTTCAAAGTCGTTAGATGCACCTGTCGACATTTGGTTAATAAAGACTTCTTCCGCAATACGACCACCAAACAAGATTGAAAGTTCATTCAACATCTTATCTTTATAGTGGCTGGTCTGATCTTGCTCAGGAAGCTGCCAAGTCACACCCAATGCCCAACCGCGTGGCATGATCGTTACTTTATGCACAGGGTCTGTACCCGGTAAAATCTCAGCAACAATCGCATGTCCCGCTTCATGGTAAGCCGTTGCACGACGTTCTTCTTCACGAATCACCATCGATTTACGTTCAGGACCCATGTAGATCTTGTCTTTGGCATCTTCAAAGTCATGCATATCCACCGTATTTTTATTACGGCGAGCAGCAAACAATGCAGCTTCATTGACTAAGTTTGCAAGTTGAGCACCTGAGAAGCCTGGTGTGCCACGTGCAAGAACTTTAAGATCCACACCTGTCACTGAAGGAAGTTTCTTCAAGTGAACATTCAAGATTTGTTCACGACCACGGATGTCTGGTAAACCCACCATCACTTGACGGTCAAAACGGCCTGGACGAAGTAATGCTTTATCCAATACGTCTACACGGTTAGTCGCAGCAATCACGATTACGCCTTCATTGCCTTCAAAACCATCCATCTCAACAAGCATCTGGTTCAAGGTTTGTTCACGCTCATCATGACCACCACCTGTGCCCGAACCACGATGACGACCCACTGCATCAATCTCATCAATAAAGATGATACATGGCGCATGACGTTTCGCTTGTTCGAACATGTCACGAACACGAGAAGCACCGACACCGACAAACATCTCAACGAAGTCAGAACCAGAGATACTAAAGAATGGAACCTTAGCTTCACCAGCAATTGCTTTCGCTAATAATGTTTTACCCGTACCTGGAGGACCAACCATCAGCACACCACGTGGAATGGTTGCACCAAGGCGTTTAAATTTGGCTGGGTCTTTTAAGAAATCAACGATTTCAACCACTTCTTGTTTTGCTTCATCACAGCCAGCTACGTCACTAAATGTTAACTTGATTTGATCTTCAGATAACATTTTCGCTTTTGACTTACCAAAGCTCATAGGACCGTTTTTACCACCAGCACCACCGCCCATATTACGCATGAAGAACATGAATAATAAGATGATGAGTAATACTGGGAAACTTGCAATGAGAAGTTGCATCAAAATGCCTTGACGTTGCGGTGCTGTGCCCTCAACCACTACATTTTGTTTATTTAAGCTTGGTAGCAACTCAGTGTCTTCTACTTGTGGACGAACCGTCTCAAAAGAAGAACCATTGGTTTTTTCACCATTAATATTTAAACCGTCGATTGTGACTTGTTTAATTTGCCCAGCATTCACCGCTGCAACGAAATCAGAATATTTCATCGCTGCAGGCTTATTGCGGTCACTGACGTTGCTAAAAATCAAAATCAGAACACCGAGTATGATGAGCCACAATACGGCATTCTTGAAGTAATCGCTCAAGGCTTTATTCCCATATCAATCTAATTTGATCATACCTAATCTTGGCTGACCTTCACAAAAACAGCAATGAATTTGCGTTGCAAAAAACTTAAAAGGTACAAAATGCACAATTTTTAACAACTTGGCAAGTACACTTTTATTGCAATGCCTTTTTACGACCTTGACCAATCAAAAAAACTTCTTTCGATCGAGCACGTGATGCCGCAGGTTTGGCTGTTTTTAATACATCAAAACTATCGACCACCTGTTTTCGGAATTCGTCAAATCCTGAACCTTGGAACACTTTAACAATAAACTGTCCGTTTGGTCCGAGAACTTTCTGAGCAAAATCCAAAGCCAATTCACATAAGTAAATCTGACGCGGTTGATCAACAGCCCTATTACCTGATGTATTGGGGGCCATATCCGAAATTACAACGTCTACTTGACGCCCATTTAAAATATTTAACAATTTTTCGAAAACTTCTTCTTCACGGAAGTCACCTTGCAAGAAGGTCACATCTGGAAGTGCATCCATTTCCAAGATATCTGATGCAATCACCAGACCATTGGCACCAACCAATTTACCTGCAATTTGCGACCAGCTTCCTGGCGCTGCACCCAAGTCAACCACGGTCATGCCGGGCTTGATCATTTTATATTTTTCTTGGATTTCAAGTAACTTATACGCCGCACGTGCGCGATAACCTTCCTTTTGTGCTTTTTTTACAAAGGGGTCATCTAAATGCTCTCTCATCCATGCACGACTGCTTTTAGACAATTTTTGATTGGTAATGCGTGTCGCCATAACTCACTAAATTTCAAAAAACTTCTGATGAGTCATTGTACGTGAAAATTACGCCCATTACAGTACGGATGTACTTCATTCACACGAACTTTTACAGATTTTTTTCGATCATCCTGATTGGTTATTTCTGCAATTTTTCACATATTTGTTTGAAGTGTCTGTCTGCTGAATCTATCTTAGAATCGGGATGCAAGTTATACTAGGTCGTTTTTCGAATCAGGTATTTTTAATGGCGGCTTTATCTATCCATGAACGTAAGCGTTTACGTCAAATCGGTCATGCACTTAATCCAGTTGTAATGATTGGTAGCCAAGGTCTTACAGAAAACGTCATTGAAGAAACAAATCGTGCGTTAAACGACCACGAATTGATTAAAGTGAAAATTGCGGGTGAAGACCGTGATGCACGTGGTGCAGTGATTGACGCGATTGTAGAAGCAACTGGCGCCGAATCTGTACAAAAGATTGGTAAAATTGTTCTGCTTTATAAAAAAGCGGCGAAACAAAACCAGCACTTGTCTAACTTAGTTCGTTTTGCTCACTTAAGTAATAAGTAATTACGATGGCGAGTTATGAACTATCCGCTTTTGATCGCTTTAGTGCCATTACGGTCGTTGGGGCGATTGAGCAACAAACACCAGCAACCTTGAATGTTGGTTTTTGGGTTCGTGACCCAAATCAATTTTTGATTTACCCAGATCAGGTTACGGCGCATCCACGCCATGATTTTTTATGGGAACAGACGTGCTTTGAAATTTTTGTGGGCGTGAAAGATGAAGATTTCTATCGAGAAATCAATCTTTCCCCTTCTCAAGCGTGGCAAGTCTATCAATTTGAAGAATATCGTTTCCCTGAAGATATGCCGCCTGTCGCTGCGTATGATATTGAACTGAACCATTTGCAACGCACTCATTATGGTTTGAATGTCAGTCTGGATTTCTCCCAGTTTATGCGTCAGCATCAACTTAAATGGACTGACATTTATATCGGTTTAACCGCTGTACTCAATACCACTCAAGGTATGCATTATTTTGCAATGCAGCACAGCAGTCCTCAAGCTGACTTCCATAACAAGCGCGACTGGTTACATCAGTTTTAATATTTTAAGCAAAAAAAAAGCGAGAAAAATTCTCGCTTTTTTTAATTTCCGAACAATTAGCTTGTACGGACTTTATTCCATGCTTCAACAGCCTGTTCTTTGGTGCGCTTAAAACTACCGACCAATGTATCTTTATGCTTCACTGAAATCTGGCTAATGTCATCTTTCAGTTCTTTGCTGACTTTAGTTAAGTCTTCAATCAATGCATTCAATTCAGTTTTCAATGCATTTTTCAATTCAAGTAAATTGCCTTGAGATGAATTCAGCTGAGTTTTGATGACTTCAATACGTTCTAAAAGATCCTGCTTGATTTGCGCAAACTGGTTTTGAACATTTTGATTTAACTCTTTTGCTTCAGTCTCAATTTTTTCCTGAGTTTCCGCCAAAGCTTCTTTCACTTGACCTTGAGTTTCAGCGATCACTTCTTTCGCCTGTTCTTGCGTTTCAGCAATCACTTCTTTTGCTTTTGCTGTTTTTTCTGCGACAACTTCTTTCGCTTTCGCAGTTTTCTCAGCCACAGCAGTCTTCACTTCAGCAGTTTTTTCAGCAGCAACTTCTTTTGCCTTCGTTGTTTTCTCAACGATTGCTTCTTTCACTTCTTCAGCCGTTACAGGTGTCGTTTGATTCTCAGCCATTTGGATTCCCCTCTTTATTGATTGTTAATTTTGGCTGTGTATAGGATAAAACGGTCACTTCTTAAACACTAAAAAAATTGTTAGACAATTTGCATAATATCTCATGATAACCATATCAACATGATAGATTTGGCAATAGACACCGATCTAACCGCTTTGGAGAAGAAATCGTGTAATTCCTGATTTTAATAAATAAAAACACATAGACTTTTCACGCACTCATGCGTATAATGCGCTGTTAAGTTACAAGCGAGCAGACTGGAAGGAGGGGCATGTTTTTTTAAGACGGCCTGCCTTTTTTTATGTCTTCTCGCTTTTTTACAGCCTTATTTTTGTGGTCTTAGTTCAGGAGCTTTGGTTTGAGCACCCCCGCCATTTTAGCCCTCGCAGATGGAACGATCTTTAAAGGAACGTCTATCGGTGCATCGGGTAGTACGACTGGTGAAGTCGTTTTTAACACTGCCATGACTGGTTATCAAGAAATTTTGACCGACCCAAGCTACGCACAACAAATTGTGACGTTGACTTATCCTCATATTGGAAATACTGGCTGTAATAGTGAAGACGTTGAATCAGGTCGCATCCATAAGGTATGGGCGAATGGTTTGATTATCCGTGATCTTCCTTTATTACACAGCAACTTCCGTTCTGAACAATCATTAAGTGAATACCTAGAGCAACATAATGTTGTTGCCATCGCAGATATCGATACCCGCAAATTGACACGTATTCTTCGTGACAAAGGTGCACAAAACGGTTGTATCCTTGCTGGCGAAAATATTACAGAAGAACAAGCTATTGCGAAAGCACGTGAATTCGGCGGTTTAAACGGTCTCGATCTTGCGAAAGAATGCTGTGATCCGACGGGTTTTGAATGGACTGAAGGTTCTTGGACTTTAGGTCAGGGTTTCACTCAACCAGAATTAAAATATCATGTTGTTGCATACGATTATGGTGTCAAAACCAACATCTTACGTATGCTTGCAGACCGTGGCTGTAAATTGACAGTTGTTCCTGCACAAACACCTGCTGAAAAAGTTCTCGCTTTAAATCCAGATGGCGTGTTCTTGTCAAATGGTCCTGGTGACCCAGCAGCATGTGATTATGCAATCGAAGCAGTAAAAACAATTGTTGAAACCACAACATTACCTGTATTTGGTATTTGTTTAGGTCATCAGATTTTAGCCCTCGCTTCTGGCGCAAAAACCATGAAAATGAATCATGGTCATCACGGCGCGAACCATCCTGTACAAAACCTTGAGAATGGTACAGTGATGATTACTTCTCAAAACCACGGCTTTGCTGTCGATGAGAGTACTTTACCAGCAAACTTGAAAGTGACACACCGTTCACTGTTTGATGGTACAAACCAAGGTATTCATCGTACTGACAAACCAGCATTCAGCTTTCAGGGTCACCCTGAAGCCAGCCCTGGTCCACATGACTGTGCTCCGTTGTTCGATCATTTCATCGAACTTATCGAAGCAGCTAAGAAGTAATTAAGGAGCGAATAATGCCTAAACGTACGGATATTAAAAGCATCTTAATTATTGGTGCTGGTCCTATTGTCATTGGTCAGGCGTGTGAGTTTGACTATTCAGGTGCGCAAGCATGTAAAGCGCTGCGTGAAGAAGGTTATCGCGTTATTCTGGTCAACTCTAACCCAGCGACCATTATGACTGACCCTTCAATGGCAGATGCAACTTATATTGAGCCAATCACTTGGCAAACTGTTGCACAAATCATTGAAAAAGAACGTCCAGATGCAGTCCTTCCAACAATGGGTGGTCAGACTGCATTGAACTGTGCCCTTGCATTAGATGAGCACGGTGTTCTTGAAAAATATAATGTTGAACTAATTGGCGCATCAAAAGACGCGATTGAAAAAGCAGAAGATCGTAAACTGTTTGATATCGCGATGCGTAAAATTGGTCTGGAATGTCCAAAAGCTGCCATTGCTGAAACAATGGAAGAAGCTTTGGCAATTCAAGCTGGTTTCGGTTTCCCTGTCATCATTCGTCCATCATTCACGATGGGTGGTTCTGGTGGTGGTATCGCCTATAACCGCGAAGAATTCCTTGAAATCTGTGAACGCGGTTTCGACCTCTCTCCTACTCACCAGTTATTGATCGATGAATCTTTGATTGGCTGGAAAGAATACGAAATGGAAGTTGTTCGTGACAAAAACGACAACTGTATCATCGTATGTGCGATCGAAAACTTTGACCCAATGGGCGTTCACACGGGTGACTCAATCACCGTTGCTCCTGCGCAAACATTGACAGACAAAGAATATCAATTAATGCGTAATGCATCGGTTGCAGTTCTTCGTGAAATCGGTGTTGAAACAGGTGGTTCGAACGTTCAATTCGGTATTAACCCGAAAGATGGTCGTATGGTTGTGATCGAGATGAACCCACGTGTATCACGTTCATCTGCGCTTGCATCTAAAGCAACAGGTTTCCCGATTGCAAAAATCGCGGCGAAACTTGCAGTAGGTTACACCCTTGATGAATTGAAAAATGACATCACTGGCGGCGTAACTCCAGCATCTTTCGAACCATCGATTGACTATGTTGTTACCAAGATTCCACGTTTCAACTTCGAGAAATTCCCACAAGCTGAGCCTGTATTAACGACTCAGATGAAATCTGTGGGCGAAGTGATGGCGATTGGTCGTAACTTCCAGGAATCTGTACAAAAAGCACTTCGTGGTCTTGAAGTTGGCGTAAGTGGTTTTGATGAAAAAATCGAAGCTGGTACTGCCAATGCCAAAGACATCATCCTAAAAGAGCTTAAAGTACCTGGCCCAGAGCGTATCTGGTATGTTGCGGATGCTTTCCGTCACGGTTTCTCTTTAGATGACGTATTTGAAGCAACTAAAATCGACCGCTGGTTCCTGATCCAGATCGAAGACATCATTAAAACTGAAGCTCAAGTGAAAACTTTAGGCTTTGGTGATTTAAATGCTGACAATATCCGCTCGTTCAAACGCAAAGGTTTATCTGACCTTCGTATTGCAGACTTGATGGGTATTTCACAAAAACAATTCCGTAAACATCGTTGGAACTTGGGTGTATATCCAGTTTACAAACGTGTTGATACTTGTGCAGCAGAGTTTGAATCTGGCACGGCTTACATGTATTCAACTTACGATGAAGAATGTGAAGCAAATCCATCAAACCGTGACAAGATCATGGTGATTGGTGGTGGTCCTAACCGTATCGGTCAAGGGATCGAGTTTGACTACTGCTGTGTACACGCTGCGCTTGCAATGCGTGAAGACGGTTACGAAACAATCATGGTGAACTGTAACCCTGAAACCGTTTCAACCGACTACGACACATCTGACCGTTTATACTTCGAGCCTGTAACACTTGAAGATGTACTTGAAATCGTCCGTACAGAGAAGCCTAAAGGCGTGATCGTACAGTACGGTGGTCAAACACCATTAAAATTGGCACGTGCTTTAGAAGAAGCAGGTACACCAATTATCGGTACATCTCCAGACGCGATTGACCGCGCTGAAGACCGTGAACGTTTCCAGCAAATGATCCAACGTTTACAGCTTCGTCAACCGAACAACAGCATCGTAAAATCTGCTGAAGAAGGTATTTCGGAAGCGGCTAAAGTAGGTTATCCGTTAGTTGTTCGTCCATCTTATGTATTAGGTGGTCGTGCGATGGAAATCGTGTATAACGAAGAAGAGCTTAAACGCTACCTTCGTGAAGCAGTACAAGCATCAAATGAAGCGCCTGTCCTGCTTGACCATTTCCTTGATGATGCAACTGAAGTCGATGTTGACTGTGTATCTGACGGTAAAGATGTTGTGATCGGCGGTATCATGCAGCATATTGAACAAGCTGGTATTCACTCTGGTGACTCAGCATGTTCGATTCCTCCTTACTCTCTTTCTCAAGAAGTTCAGGATGAGATGCGTCGTCAAACTGTTGCAATGGCAAAAGAGCTTGGCGTAATTGGTTTGATGAACGTTCAATTCGCAGTAAAAGGCGATGATGTTTACGTACTTGAAGTGAATCCACGTGCATCACGTACGGTTCCATTCGTATCGAAATGTATTGGTGATTCTCTAGCGAAAGTGGCTGCACGTTGTATGGCGGGCCAATCACTTGAATCTCAAGGTTTCACTAAAGAAATCATCCCGACCCATTTCGCAGTGAAAGAAGCGGTGTTCCCATTCGCTAAATTCCCTGGCGTAGATCCAATGCTTGGCCCTGAGATGAAATCAACAGGCGAAGTTATGGGTGTAGGCAAAACATTTGGTGAAGCATTCTACAAAGCAGTACTTGGTTCAAACGAACGTTTACCTGGCCTGCCAACTGAAGGCGAAGTGAAGCATGCATTCTTATCTGTTCGTGAATCAGATAAAAAATACATTGCCAACATCGCTCAACAGTTGATTGACTATGGTTTCAAACTTGTTGCGACCAATGGTACACACCGTGTATTGAAAGAAGCGGGTATCGAATGTGAAGCAGTCAATAAAGTGACCGAAGGTCGCCCACATATTGTTGACCGCTTGAAAAATGGTGAAATTCATCTTATTGTCAACACAACTGAAGGCAAACAAGCTCAGTATGATTCTGCCATGATCCGTCGTGCTGCCCTCCAAGGCAAAGTGTATTACACCACCACGATCAACGGCGCAGAAGCAGTTTGCCAAGCATTTGCTGTGAAATTGCCAATGGATGTATACCGCTTGCAAGATTTACAAACTGTAGGTTAATTCTCTACCGATAAAGTCCCGCCACCTTATCGGTGGCGGGCTTTTTCTTTTTTTAATCCTGTATTTTCCCAACCAATTTAGAGGGACTGAAATGCAACGTTATCCTATGACTCCCGAAGGCAAGGTTGCCTTAGAGAAAGAATTACAACAGCTCAAAACAGTTGATCGCCCACGTATTATCCAGGCGATTGCTGAAGCACGTGAGCACGGTGATTTAAAGGAAAATGCTGAATATCATGCTGCTCGTGAACAGCAAGGTTTCTGTGAAGGCCGTATTCAGGATATCGAAGGTAAACTTGGTGCAATTCAAGAAATTGATGTCAAAACACTCGAGCAAAACGGTCGTGTTGTGTTTGGTGTGACGGTCACCATTGAAAACCTGGATACCGAAGAACGTAAGACTTATAAAATTGTAGGCGATGACGAAGCAGATTTTAAAATCAATAAAATCTCAGTAAACTCCCCGATTGCACGTGGTCTTTTAGGTAAAAATGAAGGCGACGAAGTTAAAATTCAAACACCACAAGGTGAAGTTGAATACGAAATCGTAAGTGTTGAATATATTTAACGCTCTCGATTAAGTCTCTAAAGAACTCTTCATTTATTGAAGAGTTCTTTTGTTTCGGGCATGCTGTTTTGAATGAAAATAAAAAATGAGATCACAAGATGCAGGATCGACTGATAAGCGCCTTTGTTTATGCGATAGCTGGGATTTTTTAGGTCTTTTAATCACGGTGGCATGGGCTCCTTATCTTGATAATAATACCCATCCCGTTGCAATCATTCTAAAAACTACCTTCCTCTGTGCCTTTATTGGTTTTCTATTTCCCAATCAGATTCAAGGCCTGTTTACGTGGGTGTGGAAATTTTTCTCTCATTAAAAAAACCACATTCACTTTAGTCGTTATAATGGCAGGGCTTTCTTCTAATTGTTATTGTTAAGATATGGATCAATTAATCAACTCTCCTGTGAAACACTGGTGCGAGTTCGAGTTTATTTCTAAAACGGTGAAAAACCCCAATATCCATATCAAGGGCAATTATTCTTATTATTCTGCTTATTGGGATCAGGGCTTTGAACGTTGTGTAGTGCGCTATCTACATGATAAGGCTTCCACACCAGAGAAACCGATTGATCAACTTTATATTGGTAATTTTGTCTGCTTTGGGGCCGAGTGCGTGATTATGATGGGAGGTAATCAATTACACCGCCCTGACTGGATCTCAACCTTCCCCTTTGATACACGCAGCTTTCTGCCTGCTGGCGACACAGTCATTGCAGATGGTTGCTGGATTGGTAGTCGTGCCATGATCATGCAAGGTGTGAAACTGGGTGAAGGTGCTGTGGTGGCAACAGGCGCTGTGGTTACTCAGGATGTTCCACCCTATGCAATTGTTGGTGGCGTGCCAGCCAAAGTCATTAAGTACCGCTTTTCTGAACAAGACATTGAAAAACTGCTTTCCCTCAAGCTTTATGATCTGGATGAAAAGCAGATTTTAAAGATGAGAGAACAGTTGCAGACGGATGATGTAAAAGCACTTCTCGAATACTTTGAAAAAAATTAATCTGACTTTTTATAAATAAATCATGCTTATACCTCATGCTCTTTTTATATAAATTTCATGTAATTTTAATAAAATCGGCGCTTAACCATACTCCTATAAATAATAACTATCCCTATAAAAATGCTAGGTTTTATTCTCATCGCAACAGGTTTAGAATAGAACCATAGCTCATATATTAAGCAAATTTTATTGACTTAATTCAATGCAAAATCATAAATATAAGGAGTAACAACATGGCTTATCAAAAAATCTTGGTTGCAATCGATGACTCCGAAATTGCTGCGAATGTCATTCGTGAAGCAGCTCAACTGGCGAAAGCCTTAGACAGTGAACTTACCGTAGTTGAAGTAATGACACTCGATCCCTATCTTGCCGATGCCTATATTCGTATGGGCCAAAGCAATGATTTGATCGAACGTGTTCGTGGCTATGTTCAAGATAATTTAACGAAAGCCGAGCAAAAATTTGAAGAGCATGGCCTGACCGTGGCAACACAAATACTAGAAGGCTTTGCTGTACATCAGGAAATTATTGGCGCAGCGCAAAATCTGGGTGCTGACCTGATTATTATGGGTTCACATGGTCGTACTGGTTTCAAACAGTTTGTATTGGGTAGCGTGGCGCAGAAAGTTTTAGCCGAAAGCCATATTCCGGTATTAATTGTTCGTTAGAAAATAAGCTCTGCTGAATTGATAAAAAAACATGGTAAATAATTACCATGTTTTTTTCATTTTTTACTTATTGAGTTTTTAGCTCAATAGGTTTGGCTTTTTCTAAAACGTCATTCGAAATTTCATTTGTCGATACAATTGTTAATGACTGACCATTGGCCTGAAGTTTCTCTTTATTCAGATCATTTAAAACAACATTTGTATCTTTAGTACTGAGACTATACATCGCACCTGTTGCAGGATCGATAATTAGCAAGCCAATTATCCCACCAAATAAAATATTCCCGATATACCAGCCATTCATGCTCGAAGTAACTTTGATTTCTTTCTTTTCATAGCCTTCTTTTTCAAAAATAACCGTATATCTTTCAGGAACAAAGAAACCAGCACCACGATTTAGGCTGACCGTAACAGGTGCTTTACCAACATGAATTTTTTTCCCATCACGATTTAAAATCGTGATGTCACTTAATTCAGGTGTGCTCTGAAATGTCATGGTTTGAGTTTTACCCGAAATGATGCTGGCACAACCAGATAAACTGAGAACTACAGCCCCACAAAGTAGAGAAATTTTTTTCATTTAAATACCGAAAACACTAATGTAATTTTATGTAATCAGAGTGTAAATAAACTGTAAAATAATTTCAAGATATTAATTTGGGTCTAAGTGGTGATTATTTTAAGGCTGCCAGCCAAAGGTTTTTAAACTCACCTTGCCATTCAATAAATAGATCCCCTCTTGTTCTAATAACATCTGTTGAACATTTTCACCGCGCTCATTGATTCGGGTCACACTGATTTTCCCTTGAGAATTAATGACACGATACCACGGGATTTCACTTTGCTTGTCTAAATGCTTAAGTACATAACCGACTAAACGCGCATGTTTAGGCAAGCCAGCAAGCTTGGCAATTTGACCATAACTTGCCACTTTGCCATACGGAATCAAGGCAATCACTTCCAAAATTTGTCGATGTAGTTCATTGGTATCTTGCACAATACAACCTATAAAAATCTGCTAAGATGATAAAAATCATGCGAAAACGCTAAACACAATAATTAAAACTCTACGACTTGAGAGAACAAAAATGCGGTTAAAACTCACAGCGCTGACAGTATTTTGTCTGGTCTTTAGTGCGTCCTGTACGACTCAAAAATCACCTGTAAAAATCACACCCTATAAATATCATTATGGTTCTTCTGATGATCTACCTATCGTCAATGTCAGTTTTATTTTTACCACCAATCGCCCAGAAGCCCAAGCCTTTGATACGAAACTGCAAATGTATAAAGAACTGGGGATCTTGAACCAGTATTTTGTCGATGAAGATAACCAAAAAATCTTTAAGTTCAAAATACACCGCTATTATTCTTATCAGGACTTTAGTAAACGAAAATGTGATCTGGCCAATCAACTCAACCAGCCTAGAGCGTTAATTGCTGATCATATTCCTGGCGCTGTTAAAAGCTGTTTTCCCCGTCGCAAAAGCAAAGAAGTCCTCTTCATTATTTATGATTCATACGGCGATAAACTCAAATATGCCGACGTGACCAGTTGGGGTTTTAGAAATCGTGGTCAGCCTTTTATCCTGATCGACTGGGAGCGTCTGAATTATCAGATTCAAGCCGCCAGTGTGCACGAGATGGGACATGCTTTTGGCTTAAGCCATGTCTGTGCTCCTAAAGCGACCAAAGCCACACCAACCAATATTATGACCAGTTACGACTGTAAACTCGGTAGCGGTGGCTTACGTAATCTCGGCTTCACCAAAGAACAGCTCAGTATCATGCTTGATAATTACAACCGTTATCCTTAAAATTTCAGTTGTATATAAGCCCCTAATTGATCTTGTCCCAAAATGTAATCTGCTGCGTTAAGTTGACGGGTTAAAAAATGCTGTGCCTGTTCAAACTGTGTTTCATTCACAGGATAAGGTTGCCAAAAGCTCTGTAAATTATCAGTGAAGATTGGATATAGCTGTACACTTTGTGCCTTTAAATTAATTCGGACCACCAACCCATACGGCAACGCCTGATATTTTTCAAACTCGCCATTGCTATTAAACACACCATTACCAATCCCGAAGATCACGGGTTTATGGTTCATCTGTTGAATAGGCTGGATGGTATGCGCCCCATGACCAATCACAAGATCAGCACCGATTTGGGTTAACACCTGCGCAAGCTTTTCCTGCTCAGAATGCGTGCTTTTAAAATCGATGCCCCAATGACAAATCACAATAATCTTATGCTGTGGATATTGCAGTCGATACTGCATGATTTGTTCAAATAGAATGGCATTGATACTCGCCACACCTGCGCTCCGCCCCAGTGCATAAAAATCATATTGCTGATAGGCCGTCTGCCGATGCCAATAGCCATTAAAAATCGTAATACTTTGCTGTTCATTGTGGATTTGCAGGCATTGGTGGGCTTGCTGCTGATCACTGCCTGCCCCGATAAAATTGATCTCAGCTTGATCTAGCAATTCCAAAGTATGTGTGAGACTTGGTTCACCATAGTCCTTTAAATGATTATTGGCGAGGCACAAGGTATTCAAATGTATCCGCTTAAACTCGGCCAGCGTTTGCTTAGGTTGTGCACCCAAAATAAAGGCTTTTTTATCTGTTAATGGTGAATTTTCATCAAGGTTAAACACGGCTTCAAAATTGGCAATATTGATCTCATCTTGGTGGAAAAAATGTTTGATCTTCTCAAAAGAATACGCATAGCCATAACGTTGTAGCGCATCCTCTATTCCCTTGTTTTTTCTTTTATTTGTATAGAACTCACCGAAATAGGTATCGCCGATGATATTGATCCATTCACTTTTTGCCTGAATCTGTTTGGCAGGTAATACCCCTTGTTCAAAATAGTGATAATACGGCACCAAATGATCAATTCGATGCAAATCATCCAAGAGATGAAAAATGCCCAGACTCTGATTTTCATGGCGATAAGAGAAATAATAGGGTTGCTGCTGATGAGAGAGAATGAGAACTGCATCAAGCTGGTGACAGGTTAATACCGCACTGAATGGTGCGATCTCCTGTCCTGCAAGGTTGAATGTTTTGACAAATAGCTTGTGCAATAAGGACAATGGCATTTTAAAGATGGCTTGTGCCAGATTTGCTAAATTTTGCAGAGTATTTTGCGCATAATGATCTGGATGAGAAAGCTGTAACCCAAATTGCTGAGCGGTCTGCTCGATCTGAATTTGAGCCTGTTGCCAATCTCCAAACAAAGTACAGCCAAGTGCCTGCTTATACTCAAGTGTCTGAGTAAAACTCCAATATTGCAATAGCGCTAAAACGGAAGTGTCCTGTTTCAAAAACTGCGCTTGTTGATCGCTCTGTTCAAACCGTTGCTCGATTGCAATTCGATCCTCAAATTGCAAATGACCTGCGAGGATACGTTGCAGAGTCAGATAAACTAAAATCCAGTCACCACAGTCCCCTGCGATTTCAGTTTGCCAGAGCGGATGCTGAAAATTCTCATTGCCGATTTGGCTGATGATCTTGATCTCTTGAGGAAGGCTCATTTATTTCATCCTCAATAATTCAGTTTTCAAAATGCTGAACATAGGCCACATAACCAGATAGATTATGTTCCTGATCATCAATACGGACACGGAAGCGGTCATGCCGGACATAAAAGGCATTGAGGCACTTCTCAGGACATGCCATATACATGGCCACTTCAGGATAGAAAAACCCTGTGCGCTGAAAATCGCTACGAAATTCGATTAGTTTTTTTAAATCCTCAAACTGTGCTTTTGCAAATAGCTCATTCAAACCCAAATCCCGAATCCGACACAGCATTTGATAAGCCGCCATCATCATTTCCAGCAAAGTGGCATAGGCCGTTTTACGATTGCGGATAAACACCAGATGCCTGAGGTAATTATTGATACCAAATTGAAAATATTTTTCTTCTGGACAAATTTTGGTGAGCTCATTGGTACAGTAACTCAACCAATGGTCATGATAACGATCATATTTTTGTTCGATAAAACGCTCGAACATACGCTTGACTGTGTTCAACAGCTTTTCATCGGCCTGTAGCTGATACAGACGTAACAAGGCCAAAGCGGCCTCACCATCATAATAAATAATACGGAACTGCTCTTTTACACTATAGTCAGGATAATGAAGAACATGCACGGTTTCTCCTGCTGCATTCACCATCGACAAAATGCCATTGGCCAAAGCTTGGGCATATCTCAGATACTGATCATCCCCTGTTATTTCCTGATATTTACTCAACATTAAAATCGCAGCGGCATTGGCACCCAGTTTGATTTCATTCAGTTGGTTTAGATCTGCGCCATCACGCATATAGGCCAGATCATTTTGCTTTTCGATATAAAAATGTTTTAAGGTATATTCAATGGCTGTTTGGATTTTTGCGATTCTTTGCTGTTGTGAATGTAAGGCCAGCGCCTCAATCAAGGCATAGGTCGAAGTACAATGCCGCACTGTATTATAGCTACGGATTTCACGGTCATAGGCAGGGAAAAAACCATAGATAAAACGTCCATCCGCCTGAATCTGCTGTTCAAGAAACTGCGCGTTACCCTCAATCATCTGTGTGAAATGCTGTTTTTTGGATTCGGTTAAATAGCGGATACCATTTTCAGTGAATTGGCTGTGCAAGGGTAATAATTGACCATTTTCATAAAATACGGCATGGCTATCGAAGCTCCAGACTTGCTGGATTTGATTGAGCCTGACTGGATGCGCTTGATGCGGATATTTCTTTGAAATACTCGCATTCAGATTATCTTGATCAAAAAAGTTGGGCGTGTCATAGCTCAAGCCACGGATAATCGCCTTACCATAAAGCTCCTGTTCCAAAAAACAGATCTGGAAATCCTGATCAAAACTGATGCCTTTGCGATAATGATTATTATGAAATTGGCATTTTAAGTCTTGCTCGATTTTCTGCCAGTGCTCTGACTGAATGTTATAGGCCAGATCGAATTTTAAAAATTCTGCTAGTTGCCCCTGTGCCTGCATTTCTTGATCAAGAAAAGTAAATAGCTCCTGTTGCGCATATTGAAACTCGGTCAAAGATGTATTCCAGACGTGGCAACGTTGTGTTCTTTCACCATAAGACAAGAAAATAACCGTGTCGGTTAAACCCAAATGTTGCTGAACCTTTTCAAAGTAAGCGCTGAGTTGGTTTTTAAGTTGTTCAAGTGCTGAAATCGTCGTAATCGTCATAGATGCAGTTGTTAGAATTTTTAAGCGTTTTAAACAAGATAGCACAATTTTTTATGATCTTCTCAAAATGAAAAAGAGAACCCGAAGGTTCTCTTTTTACGCTAAAGATTTAGGATTAGTAAATGATCTGATGATTAGCAATCAATTCATTTAATGTCGTATTGACGCCTTCCAAAGTTACCAGATCAGTATAGTTACTGGTTCCGATCAAATTCGCACCGTTACGATCAATCGCGATAATCGTATTACCACCACTTGTGGTTACACGTAGATACTCGCCGATATTGAGCGCATTTTGATCACCATCCAACAGATGCTGGATATCGATCTTGTCAGCCTGATCATTGTAGTTCGCTGCACTTGTATCTGTATTACCCACTACAAAGTCAGTCCAGTGATCTCCACCTGCACCTGTCGTATTACCGCCAGTATTTGCACCATTACCAGCCGATGCAGCACTACCATTCAGGATTTGGAAGATCAGGGTATCTGATCCTGTACCAGTCGTGAAGGTATCGTTTGCAGCTGTACTGGTATAAAGCAGGTTGTAATCAGAATGAGTCAAGTCAATATTCAAGGTTGAAGTCGACTCAGTACCTGTTGCAGAAATGATCTTGTAATCAATACTATCCGCAGATGTTAAATGTGTGGTCACATTGACATCATTTGGACGGTATTCATACGCACCATTGGCCTGCATGATCAAGATACCGTTACCTGTATTAATGCTTTGTCCAACAGCATCTACATATGATCCAGCAACACTATCCCACACCTGAAGTTTATAACCCTCATGTGTTGGTAGTCCTGTATCCGCAACCCCACCAATATCATCTCCAAGTAACACGTTACCGTTGATCCAGTCAGAGCTGTATTGATCCAGATGAATCGTGGTTGTAGTTACACTGGTATCAACCGTTGTTACACCAACCGATACACCTGTCATGGTGTATTGAACACGATACAGACCTGCTGCCAGATAATCGACATTGTCCTGGAAGGCTACACTGCCCGCCTGAATCGTTGCAACACTACCCAACGCAGTTTGTGATCCAGTATAGATGGTATTGGTCCATGTTGTACCGCCATCTGTACTACGTTGAATCACATAGCTGATGGTTGGTAACAGACTTGCCAATGGCTGTGCTACATAAACCGCAGCCAGATCAATATTGGCTACTGTTCCACTTGCTACTGTAAAGGTATTTGAAGTAACAGTCTGAGTGAGATTCAGTAATGATGCACCAATCGTAACATCAGGACTTGAAACATCTACTGCTGCATCTCTGGCATTCGAGAAGTCTGTTGTTGCAGTTGCAGTATCTGCATTTGCAGCAAACTCAACAACACCATCATTGCCCGGGTTGGCTGTATCCCAAACCACAGTTGCATCAGGTGAACCCACCTGAATATGCAATTGCGCTGTATCCGTCGCACCAGTCAGAACATCACGGATGGTATAGGTAAATGTATCGACTTTGCCCACCGCACTCAAATCAGTGGTATTCGGTGTATAGGTGTACGAACCGTTGGCAGAGATCACCAGCGTACCGTAAGCCCCAACGATTGTTGTATTGGTTCCAACCGTTTCAGTTGGCGCACCAGCAACTTCCGAAGTCACTGTTGAAACTTGTGTGGTCAAGGTAATTGAATCACCTGTCAACACATTGCCTTCAGCCTCAATCGCTGTATTGGTTGGTGCAACGGTATAGTCGAAGTCATCTTTCACTACACTCATGGTACCCAAGATACCGACGCCCACACCTGTGTAGACCATGAAGGCACGGTATTCGCCCTGACCTAGATCAGGTACTGTTACACCAATACCACCACTACCTAACAGACCGATGTTAAGCAATCCAGTGCTTGAACCACCATCAATGTTATGCCAAGTACCGTCTGCTGCTTTTTCTTGCAGAACCACCTTGTAGTCATTGAATAAAGACAGTGAAACTGTTGGTGCGTAAGAGAATGTCACATCCGCGCCATGTCCAGCTGCAATATTAAATTTCACACTTGGTGTACCCAGTAATGAAAGGTTGAGGTTCTCAGACAATCCAACCAGTAACAGATAACTTGCCGAACCGACTGCAACACCCAACTGACCTTGTGGAACAACATCAATACCCGCAGACACCACATCATCAATCGCATCTACAGGTGTAGCCACGATATCAGCTGGTTGTGAAGGATCCGTTGGATTCCAAGTCATATCGACAGCATCACTATCAATATGGAAGTACAAGGTTGCTTGCGATGAATTCACACCATCCGTCAAGGTATAGGTAAATTGATCGACTTGGCCCACACCACTTGCATTGGCAGTTGGTTGATAGCTGTAATTACCATTTGCGTAAATCGACAATGTACCGTAGTCACCGACAATCGTTGTGACACCCGTCGCATTCACGGCATGTGCAACACCATTGAATTCAACGCTGGTAATACTACTGAAGCCAGATGCTGTATCTGCATGTCCATTGAGACCAATGTCATGGATCACATTACCTTCCGCAGCTTCTACGCTGTAACCCGTAATGTTGGTTGCATCAAATACATCTTTCTGAACAGAAAGCGTACCCAGCAAGCTAACACCAACACCGCTACCCGCATAGGTCATAAAGGCTCTGTACTGACCTGCACCTAAACCATCTAATGTGATTGAATTACCACCAAAGGCTGCAAGGCTCAGTAAATCAGCATCGCCTGTACCATGTACGGCTACCCATTGATTTGTCGCAGTATCAAATTTCTGAACCACGAGTACATAGTCAGCAAGCAGGCTTGCGTCGATTAATGCACTGTAATTGAACGTCACATCATTTAAGGTGTTGTCAGTCAAGGTAAAGCCGACGCCTTGTCCACCCAACTGGAAGTCAAAATTCTCAGTTAAGCTTACTAAGGCTAGATATAAGTAGCTGCCTACCGCAACATCGTTACCAATTTTCAGATATTCTGGATTAATCTCAGCAACTGCAAGGTCATCTACCGCAATCACTGGTGTACTGTTGCCAATCGTGAAGTCTAGACTTGCACTTGACGAGTTGCCGCCCAATGGATCTGACAAGGTATAAGTGAAGTGATCCACCAGACCTAGATTTGCATTGGTATTATTCGGTGTATAGATATAATCGCCATTTGCAAATATTTGCAGTGTTCCGTATTGACCGACAATGGTTGCACCATTGGTGAGATCAACTGTGGTTGTTACACCATTGAACGTTACAGAACCTACAACTGTGTAGCCTGTGACTGAGTCGGCATTGGTACCCACACCTAGACCAGTAATCACATTGCCTTCTGTCGCAACACCTGTGTAATCCACTTGTGTTGGATCAAAGACATCCATGGTGCCTGTCAATGTGCCAAGGATACTCTTACCATATAGGCCGTTATAGGTCATGAAGGCACGATATTGTCCTTCCTCCAGACCTTCAAGAACTACTCCCGGAGTTGCATTCAAGCCGATACCTAACACACTAAGGTTAAGTAAAGATGCTTCACTGCTACCCGTAATCGATTCCCAACGATTCGTTACGGTATTGAATTTTTGTACAACAAGCTGGTAATCGCCCAATGCGCCTTCATTAATCAGACTGCTATATTTGAAGGTTGCTGTACCTTGCTCACCCGCAGCCACATTGAAGTTCACTGTGCTGTTCACGAATGGTAAAGGTGCTTGTAGGTTGATACCCGCCAACGATAACAATGCAAGGTAAGTTGCACTGCCCAGTGCACGATCATCTTCAATAAGATGCGGTTGTGCGCTAATTCCAGCATTCACTGCATCATCAGCTGCAATAATCGTTACTGTTGCTGGTTCTGAAGGATCCGCTGGGTTCCAGTTCATATCAACAACTTTACTATCGAGGTGAACATAGAAGGTCGCTTGTGAAGTCGTACCGGATGCTGGATCTCGCAAGGTATAAGTAAACTCATCTACCTGTCCTAAACCAGCACTGTCAGGATTTGGTGTATAGGTATAGTCGCCATTTGGATAAATTACTAAAGTACCGTGATCACCTGCCACCGTAGTTGGAGAGCCAGTGATAGCAACGCCATTAATTTCACTAATCACGCTGTTCGGCGTTGCGATATCAATCGCACCATTGGTATTTGGATCAGAGATCAAGTTACCATGTGCTGCAACAACATCGTATCCAGTGATGACCGCAGGATTGTAGAGATCTACCTCACCATTCAAGGTCACACCGACTGCACCGCCAACCAGACCATTGAAGGACAAGAATGCTCGATATTCGCCTTCAGTCAAGCCAGCAATTTGCGCGGTTGGTGTCGTACCTAATAAGGTCAGATTCAATAATGAACGGTCACCTGTACCATTCACCGCTTCCCATTGACCAGTCACTTCATTGTATTTTTGCAATACAACATTGTAGTTACCGAGTGCCGATGCACCAATCAGGCTGTTGAAGCTAAATGTTGCAACACCTTCTTGTCCAGCAGCGACATTGAAATCAACGGTATCCACAGTAAGCAATTGCAAGTCGACCAGATTTCCGACATTCAACAAGATGCCATAGAATGCCGAATCTGTTTCTGTGCCCACCAATTGATATTGTGGATTGATTTCCACTTCAACCAAGTTGTCCGCAGCACGGATTGAATCGAACACAATATTCAGATTTGCTTCTGTCGTCGCACCTGTGACCGGATCGGTTAAGGTATAGGTGAATTGATCTGTTTGACCGACACCTGAACCATTCGCGAACGGAACATAGGTATAACTACCATCTTGATGGAAGGTAATCGTTCCATATAAACCATCGAAGCTTTCGCCATCGGCATCAATTGCATGGCCATTCACAGAAGATACGATGGTTGTCGATGTAATTTGATCGACTTGTCCTGTTGGATCTGGATCAAGGATCACGTTACCTTCTGCATTGCCGACTTCATATCCGCCAGGGATCGATAGATCATAGTCATCCATCGTCGCAGACAAGGTACCCAGTACACCAACACCCAATAAGCCATCGTAAGTCAAGAAGCCGCGGTATTGTCCCGCTTCCAGACCTTCGAGTACGACACCTGGAACATTTCCGATGCCAAGACCGAGTAAGTGCAGGCTAAGCAATGAAGCATCGCTATCGCCGTGGATAGATTCCCATTGATTCGTTGTCGTATTAAATTTTTGTACAACTAATTTATAGTCGGACAACAATGCAGCATCAATTAAGCCACTGTATTGGAATGTCACAGTACCTTCATGGCCTGGATCTACCTCAAAGCCAAGTGAGTTACCACCAAGTTGAAGATCAATACCTGCCAATGAAGTTAACAATAGATATGAAGTACTACCCAAGCTCACATCATCTTGAACCAATGCTGGTTGTGGGCTAAGGACAGCGTGACCAATGTTGTCGTAAGCGATTAAGGTACCTGTATTCACAGTATAAGTAACATCGCTTGTCACATCCCCCACGTTACCTGCTGCATCTGTCGCCTTAACAGTAACATTAATCACTTTATCAGCATCGGCAACCAGCTCCGCACCAGCTACAGAGATACTCCATAGACCGCCCGCTTGAACTGTAGTGCTGATATCCACACCATTTACATTGACGATGACTGCATCACCAACCGTAAACTCTCCAGTGACCGTACCACTAATGGTTTGGTTTACTCCAGCTTCAGTTGAATCAACAATATTGTCTCCTGTAATCGGATCAATTGTGACCGTCGTTGTAGAACTATCTGGTGGCGTAATATCCACTGTATAGACTTGAGTATCGGTAATGTTACTGCTGTTACCTACCGCATCCGTGAAAGTTGCTGTGGCTGCGATAGTCTTGTCATTGTCAGCCAGCAAATCACTGCCCGCTACATCTGCGGTCCAGTTGCCTGTCGCTGCATCAACAGTTGCAGTGTACGTCACACCATTGATGACCAAGGTCACCACAGTGGTTGCTGCATCTGCAGGAATACCGGTTAAGGTACCTGTTACC